>OGOC01000624.1_pt1 | contig 35317 bp, 31 predicted proteins | sample 1552561 | NCBI WGS metagenome assembly OGOC01 (sample SAMEA2580148, study PRJEB22360) | human gut metagenome | biome: human gut; feature: human-associated habitat; material: faeces | place: Denmark | collected 2008/2010
GGCTGCGTATGGGGCAACGAAATCGCTACCGTTTCGTCGTTCAAGAAAATATTCAACCGCAACGACGAGCACCTCGACGGCTCCGTTTATCGAATGGACGTAAAAGGCGGATTTTACTTCGACAAATTCCTTGAAAGCGGCGGAGCGAAAAACGATACTTCGCTCATCAATTTCATTACGCAAAATATTACGAAAGGGCTTATCGACCTTACGATAGAAGAAACCGAAATCGCCTGTGCGTCCTTTACGGCGACGACGAAGGACGGCGACAAATTATTCGCGCGCAATTATGATTTTTCCAAGACGAATACCTGTCTTGTATTTACCGACCCGGGCGACGGGAGATACGCTTCCGTATCCACGGTAGACCTGCAATTCATCGGTATGGACGTAGATAAGGATGTAGAAGGCTTAATGAATAAAATCACCTGTCTTGCGGCGCCCTATGCTCCGCTCGACGGAATGAATTCCGCGGGCGTAAGCTGCGGCATCTATATGAGCTATCAAGGCGAAACCACCGTTCCGACCGACCAGAACACCGACAAGCCCGACCTCACTTCCACTACCATGCTCCGCATGAAGAATCAATGCAATATCCAAAATCTTTGCCTCAAGTTTTGTAAATTTGCTATCTGGACGCAATAAATGTAAAATATTCTCAGCTGTAGAAAACTCTTCTACAGGCTGATGAATAAATAAACTATTTCCTCTTTGATAGTGACTATATGCCTGATAACCGTATACTGCAAGCATTGGGAATAAGGCAATCAATTGTAAGCATTGACGAAGTACATTTTCTACCGAAGTATCATCTGCACAATCATCGTAAGAGTATAATGTTAATACACTGCGCGCCAATGTATTCATCATATCTGCACTTGGTGCCTTCAAAATAATATCACGTACAAAACTGGTTGGTAAAACGCTTCTATAATTTGCCAACAATTTCTTAAATGTACTTGCCTGCTCCTTATTTGGAAGCTCCCCAAAAATTAATAAATATGCAGTTTCTTCAAATCCAAAACGATCTTCCCTTAAAAAACCTGCTGTCAATTCCTCGATATCAATTCCCTGAAAATAAAGTTTTCCCTCACATGGTATCATATCATGGTCCACAATTGTATAGGAACGAATCTCTGAAACTTCTGTAAGGCCGGTCAGCACGCCTTTTCCGCTCACATCACGCAAACCACGCTTTACATCATATTTGGAGTACAAATCTGTATCAATGACTGCATTCCTCCTACAAATCTTCGCAAACTCCTGTACCTCTGGTGCCATTTCTGAAAAATACTCAGCCATGTAATTCTCCTCTCTCTACTTAACTTTTTAGGTAATTACGAAACTTTTCCAATCACTACAAAACGTAATCAAACCATTAACAATCACCTAATGTTGCCACCATAACTGCTTTAATGGTATGCATACGATTCTCTGCTTCATCAAAAATAACATCCGCATGTTCTTCGAATAATTCTTCTGTAACTTCTTTTCCTTTTACTGCAGGAAGACAATGCATTAAAATCGTTGTATCCTTTCCTGTACGTGCAAATAATTCATGGTTTACCTGATATGGCTGTAACAATGCAATTCGTTCTGCCGCCTTATCTTCTTCACCCATAGAACACCATACATCCGTATAAATAGCGTCTGCGTCCTTTACTGCATCTAACTGATCTGAAATCGTAATGGTTGCACCAGATTCTTTGGCATAGCCCTGGCATAAAGAAACCAATTCATCTGTTGGCCATAAAACTTTTGGTGCCAAAATAGTAAAATGTAAGCCCATTTTTGCACTACCAATCATAAGACTGTTTGCCATATTATTTCTTCCATCACCAACATACACAAAATGCAAGCCCTCTAACTTGCCAAACTGTTCACGCAAAGTAAGAAAATCAGCTAAAATCTGTGTAGGATGGTACTCATCTGTCAAACCATTCCAAACAGGTACTCCACTATACTTTGCCAACTTCTCAACTGTTTCCTGTTTGAAACCACGGAACTCAATTCCGTCAAACATTCTTCCTAATACACGAGCTGTGTCTTCCACACTTTCCTTATGTCCAAGCTGAATATCATCTTTTCCAAGATATTCTGGATGTCCACCTTCATCAATACAACCGATTGTAAAAGAACATCTTGTTCTAGTGGAAGGTTTTTCAAAAATCAAGGCAACATTCTTTCCTTTCAAGCTGTTTCCTGTAATTCCCTTCTTCTTTTTTGCTTTCAAGTCAGCCGCTAAATCAAGTAAATAACTAATCTCTTCCTTTGTAAAATCTTTTAATGTTAAAAAACTACGTCCTTTTAAATTCATATCTGTTCCTCCAATCCTTTTATAGACAACAATAACTGCCAAAAAACAATTCCAATTTTTTCTCTATTTACGAATAAATAATCACATTTATTGTATTTTTATTCATTGTATCACTTTTAAGGGCTTTGTCAAGTCTCACAGGCTTAAATCCTACTTGTCTTTGTCCTCATTATTTGCTTCCGCTTGCTTTTCCTTATCTGTCTTTTGATGTTTATTTTCTTTATCTGGAACCTCCACCTCATGTGTCACATAGTCTGCAATCAAGTCTTGCTCCAACACCTGTCTAGAAGCTGCCTTTAGTCCCAACATTTTTTCATACTGCTTCTCATAATCATTAATATCGACCTCTTCTAAGGTATCTCGTTTCCACGCTTTGCTTCCTTCAAAAATACCTTCTCTGGAAATGTCGAACATAATATCATCATAGGCAAAGGAACCTTCAAATAAATATGCCGTAAATGCTGCATATCCATGTTCCGCAGTAAGTAAATTTTGTCCCATAATATAAGGCTGCTCTAATTTAAAATCCATAAGATAAGACATCGTAGGTAAAAAGTCTACCTGACAGCCCAGCGTGGATATGGTTTTTGTCACTTTACTTCCTGGAATATGAATAATGCAAGGTACTTTTAACATCTCCTCATATCCATAGTCTTTTCCTAAAAATCTTCCAACGTACTCGTCATTTTTATCCATCGTACAATTCAAACCATGGTGATCTCCATAAAAAGCCAAAATTGTATTGTCGTATAATCCAGCTTCTTCTAATTCTGCAATCAACTCTCCGATTGCCTCATCCGTATAATGGACCGCTTGTAAATAATTTGCAAACTTACTTCCTTCGTCCTCCGGCAAAATATCCAGTTTTTGCAATTCCTTTGGCATTTCATATGGATGATGGCTGGTAAGCGTAATTCCAAAAGAGAAAAAATTTCCCTTTTGTTTTGAAAGCACATCTACCATCTGCTTAAACATGGATTTATCAGAAATTCCAAGTCCTACTATATCAGAGGAATCCAGCGTCTCAATGCTGTAAAAATTATCAATCCCCTGATATGGATATGCCGCCTGCCGATTCCAAAATGTGGCTTCATTTCCATGAAATGCAAAAGTTGTATATCCCTGCTCTTTCAACTTCCAAGGCAATCCATTGTAAGTATTATCGGTATAAAGTCGATAACTCTCTCCATCAATAACCGGATAGAGACTATTTAGCGTTGCAAATTCCGCATCCGCTGTATTGCCCTTTCCTATAATAGAATAGTAGTTATCGAAATAAATACTTTCCTCTCCGATTAATTTATTTAAATTCGGTGTCAACACCTGACCGTTATATTCGCGATTTATCAAAAAATTTTGAAAAGCCTCCAACTGTATCACAATTACATTTTTATCTTTTCCAATTCCTTTTAAACTTTCAATATCTGGAGAATTGTCTGTTACATCTGGTGTATCATTTGCATCCTCCACCACATTGATAACATCCTGCGGCTCCCAGAAATCATGATGTACTGCCTGATATGCCACATCCACAATATCCTTTATATGATTTGTCATAAAACCAACACTATTAATTTTGGTAAGGAACGTAGTTCCTCCTGGATTTATGACACAAACAAGAATAAACGCAGCAAGTATCCCTTCTATTACACCTTTTTGAAAATTCGTAAATATTCCCGCATATTTCTCTTCCGATGCCTTTCTGCGAAAATAGTAAGATGCAAAAGGAATATCCCAGATTAAAAAAATACTGGCAGGTATTAAAGTAGCAATAAAACTTTGTGGCACCTTTGCAACATTCGACACTTGATAAACCTGTCTGACCGACACCGTCTGATTGTAATAATTAAAATACATCGAATCTGCAAACATCAAAAAACTAAGTCCCACATATATAATCATGAAAATTGCATATTTATGCTTCCATTTACTCTCACTTAAATGAGAAAATATAATCCAAAATATAAAAATAGTCCCTAATAAAAATGGATGTAAAAAAGGATTTACATCAATCAAAATATAATACGTCACTACTTTTAACAACAAAAACGCAAGTAACATATAAGGTACCTGCACAATCTTTTTTATCTTTTCCAATACACTCATTCCTTTAAAGCACAGTAAGCTGTCATCAAATTGCTTTGATGACAGCTCTACCTTTGCTGTTTTCATCTGACCTTAGCACTCTTTTCAAATACTAAATTCAAAAGCTTTCGTATTTTTTGTTACTTTACTTCTCTGCAACCTCCACAACTGACTTTGCAAGTCCTGCTAAGCCCTGAATTTCAGATGGAATAATAATCTTTGTTGCCTGACCGTCTGCTGCCTTAGCAAAAGCATCTAAACTCTTTAACTGAATTACCTGTGGTGTAGCTCCTGCTTCGTTTAAGAAACGGATACCATCTGCATTCGCCTGCTGTACTCGTAAAATTGCCTCTGCCTGACCTTCTGCTTCGCGAATCATTGTCTGTTTCTTTGCTTCTGCACGAAGAATAGCAGCTTCCTTTTCAGCCTCTGCTTCCAAAATAGCAGATGCCTTCTTACCTTCTGCAACTAAAATACTAGATTTCTTCTCACCTTCTGCTTTTAATAAAGTCTCACGACGTTCACGCTCTGCCTTCATCTGCTTCTCCATAGAATCCTGAATTTCAGCAGGTGGAATAATATTTTTAAGCTCTACACGGTTTACCTTGATACCCCAAGGGTCTGTAACTTCATCTAAAGTTGCTCTCATCTTTGCATTGATATCTTCTCTAGATGTAAGTGTCTGGTCTAACTCCAACTCACCAATAATATTACGAAGTGTAGTTGCTGTTAAGTTTTCAATTGCCATGATTGGGTTTTCTACACCATAAGCATATGCCTTAGCATCTGTAATCTGGAAAAATACAACGGTATCAATACGGATAGATACATTATCCTTTGTGATTACTGGCTGTGGTGGAAAATCTACTACCTGTTCCTTCAATGGAACTTTTTTTGCAACTTTGTCAATTAAAGGCATCTTCAAATGAAGACCTACCTTCCAAATATCCTGACAAGCTCCCAAACGTTCTACTACATATGCTTCTGCCTGAGGTACTACTCGAATGCAAGAAACAATTACGCATAGAACAACGACTACTAATACGATTACTGGTAACATACTTGGTGACATACCTTTACTCCTCCTCTTTTTTCACATTTACAGTTTCATTTTGTGTTACAATCAATTTCACTCCGGAAATTTCAACAACGGAAACCTTTGCTCCTTCGGGAATTATACTTGCGTCTGCACTTCTTGCAGTCCATTCTTTTCCAGCCAATGCTACTACTCCCTTTTGGTTGAAATTGTCTATGGTCTCCAATACTTTTCCCTCAGCACCAATGATTGTTTCTATGTCCGTCTTTACACGATGGCTGTTAAATCGCCTACATGCACTCGGTCTGACAAAAAATAACAGGGCCACAGATACTACAAAAAATAACACAACCTGTATGCCAATGTCAGCCCCCACTGCACCTGCTATAAGTGCTACAACTGCACCACCAACAAACCAAACGGTAGTAAGACCTAATGTAATGATTTCTACCACAATAAATATCGCAATCAAAATCATCCACATAAGTAGAACTGAAGTCATACGCGCCTCCTCCTTCCTCAAAACGTTTCCTTGAAAATAATTGTACTTGATTTTATCTGTCATATCAAGTTAAACTTTGATTAGAAAGTCAACACAATGTCTATAAATTATTCAGAAACTATTTTACTTTTTTTGACGAAACAGTTCATACATCATAATTCCTGCTGCCACAGATGCATTTAGGGATTCTAATTGCCCGCACATTGGAATTTTAATTAAAATATCCGCACTTTCGCGCATTTCTGCGGAGATTCCCTTTGCCTCATTTCCAATCACAATGGCTGTTTTATCTGGATAACGCTCCCCATCATAATCATTTTTCCCCTGCAAATCTGTTGCCACTACAGAAACCCCTTTTCCCTGTAATTCCTTGACAGTTTGCATCATATCTTCCACATAAAAGAAAGGAACTCTGAAAATGGAACCCATAGTAGAACGAACCACTTTAGGGTTAAATAAATCTACCGTCTCCTTACTCATAATCACCGCATCCATCCCAGCACCTTCCGCTGTTCGAATGATGGTTCCCAAGTTTCCCGGATCCCGCAAATCTTCCAACAACATTATTTTTAATTGCTCCTTTGCAAGTAGCTCCTCCCAGTCATAGCAGGGCTTCTCTACGATTGCAACTACACCCTGAGGTGTTTTTGTATCTGCTGCCTCTTTTAATACTTTTTCCTCTACAATTTCGTATTCTACCCCTTTAAAATATGTTTCTTCTGCTTCTGTAAGTCCTTCTATATAGGTATTTGTCACATAAGCTCGTTTTACCACCCCTAATGCCTTTGCCTCTTCAAACAACTTCTTTCCCTCTATTACAAATGCATTTTGTTCCCGACGGGTACGGGCATTTTTTTGAAGCTTTACTAAATTCTTTATCTGTACATTACTGCTGTTGCTAATCATTGCTACGCAGCCCCTTTCTATTGTCTATAGTCACTACTCTAGCACTGTCTTTCTCTGCTATTTTTCTTGCATACTACTATACTACTACTCGAAAGTGTAACAGATAGCCTGCTGGAATTCAATAGTGAAGATTGTTTGCTTGATTTCCTTTGTATGAAATGCTATGATTAAAATAGACTGTTTTTCTAACAATTCTGCTATTATACCGCATAAATGTACAAATGGCGGAATATTTCAAACAGAATGGTAGAAAATGTACAACAGATACCGAAATTTTAATTATTTTACAAATAACTTGCGTTTGCAATAAACAAGAAAGGATGCGTATCATGACAACAAACGAAAAAGCATTACAATTACATGAAGAATGGAATGGAAAAATCGAAACTACTTCTAAATGTCAGGTAAAGACAAGAGAAGACCTTGCACTGGCTTATACACCTGGTGTTGCAGAACCTTGTAAGGAGATTGCCAAGGATAAAGAATTAGCTTATAAATATACAATCAAGTCAAATACTGTTGCTGTTGTTTCCGACGGAAGTGCCGTTTTAGGTCTTGGAAACATTGGTGCTCATGCTGCTATGCCTGTTATGGAAGGAAAGGCTGTTTTGTTTAAGGAATTTGGTGGTGTAAATGCATTTCCTATTTGTTTAGACACGCAGGATACAGAAGAAATCATCAAAACGATTGCTGCCATTGCACCTGCATTTGGCGGTATCAACTTAGAAGATATTTCCGCACCAAGATGTTTTGAAATCGAGACTCGTTTAAAGGAAATGTTGGATATTCCTGTTTTTCATGATGATCAACATGGAACAGCGATTGTTGTATTAGCAGGTATTATGAATGCATTAAAGGTTGTTGGCAAAGAGAAAGAAAATTGTCAGGTTGTCGTAAACGGCGCTGGTTCTGCTGGTGTTGCTATCACAAAGCTTTTATTAACGTATGGTTTTAAAAATGTAACGATGTGCGATATTTCAGGTATTTTATCGAAAAAATCTGAAAATCTAAACTGGATGCAAAAAGAAATGATGGAAGTAACAAACCTTTCTCAGAAAACAGGAACTTTAGCAGATGCGTTAAAGGGTGCCGATATTTTTGTTGGTGTGTCTGCTCCAAATATTGTATCCGAAGAAATGGTTGCTTCTATGAATAAAGATGCTATTTTATTTGCTATGGCAAACCCTGTACCTGAAATCATGCCTGATGTAGCGAAAAAAACAGGAGCTAAAGTAGTTGGTACTGGTCGTTCAGACTTCCCTAATCAGGTAAACAATGTAGTTGCGTTCCCTGGTATTTTCAAGGGTGCTTTGGAAGGTCGTGCTACGCAGATTACAGAAGAGATGAAGCTTGCCGCAGCCAATGCCATTGCTGGATTAGTTGCTGATGAAGACCTAAACGAAAACAACATTTTGCCAGAACCATTTGACCCAAGAGTTGCAGAAGTAGTTAGTAATGCAGTAAAAGCTCATATTAAATAACATACAAATAGTGAATACTTGCATTTTTTATAGACACAGGACTAACTGGTTTTATAACAAAAGCCAGAGGTGTAAGTGCTACCTAGCTATTTTACAACACAGGACATAATTGGTTTTATAACAAAAGAGGCTGCTTGCATATCCTAATGGACTGCAACAAGCCTCTTTCTTTATTTCGTTATTTTATTCCGCCAGCAATTGTTGTATTAAATACGCATAAACATCCTGACTTTTATCTTTCCATCTGGCACATATGGTACTGGCTTCTTCCTCCGTGGCAACATTTAAGTTAATCTCCACTGCATTGGAAGTACCATCCTTTACAATGCACCTTGCTGTATACTCATTTTCATTTACCTGAAAATAGTCCGCCACAACCAGAGTATCTTCCATAATATCTACCATATTTTTATCCAGATAACTTTCAACATCTTTTTTAATTGCTTCTGAAATTTCTTGAATACAATATCCCAGAACTTCGCGACCTTCATCTGTAATATGAATATGGGAACTATTTCGTATCGTTTCTATGGTAATAAACCGATTTTGCTCCAACTCAGTAATAGCAGATTGAATATTAAAATAATTGGTGTAATCATTTTCCAATATAAAATCTGAAATTTGTGCATTGGTCAATGGCAGTTTCGCCCGTTCCAACATGTAAAGTATAATCAACTTATATAAAGTAAATGCATCTTGTGCCATTTTACACCCCTCCCATTATGTCAATTGCACGTTTGTTGCTGTTACTCTTCACGGTCTTTTTTCTCTACATTCAGAAAATTCTATGCAGGCCGCTACAAAACTAACAGCTTCTATTTTTATTTTATCACAACTTTTTTTCCTTGCCAACTGTCCTGCAATTTCATCTCCCTGTGTATCGTATTCATAACGGTCTTTTTACTTGCACTCCATTCGGGTGCCAACAATATTTTTTTCGGTCCATCACCTGTAGTTCGATGTATCACTATATCCTGCGGCAATTGTTCTATACATTCTAATACCAGATTTACATACTGCTCCAATGTTAAAGTTTTAAAATAACTGCGATATTTGGCTAAATCGGTACCTGCCAGCACATGAAGCAACTGTAACTTTATCCCCTGAATCACCGCTTTTTCTTTCTTTTCCTGCTGTCTGGAGGCCGAAAACTGTGCTAAGTATTGTATTGTGTCGATCATATCATTTTTACTTTCAAAGGGAAGTCCCAAAATGGTATGTACAATCACCTGTACATCGATTTGCGTAAGCTGTTTGACTGCCTGTTCAAACACAGAAAGCGGATATCCGCGCCGAATAAATGCTGCTGTTCTTTCATGTATCGTCTGTAACCCTAATTCCACCCAAACTGGCTTTATTTGGTTTAACTCCCAAAGCAACTGTAGCACATCCTCCCCCAAACAATCTGGTCTGGTAGCAATGGATAATGCTACGATACTTGGATGCGTAATTGCCTCCGTAAAAATTTTTCGCAAATATGCTACTTCTGCATAAGTATTCGTGTAAGATTGAAAATATGCTATAAATTTATCTCCTACTCTCTTTGCCTGTTTAATCCCTGCAATTGCCAAATCAATCTGTTTTGTCACACTTTCACATACAGGCGCTGCAAAATCACCAGAACCTCCTGCGCTACAAAAGATACAACCTCTTGTATCTAATTTTCCATCACGATTTGGACAGGTCATCCCGCCTTGTAATGACACCTTATACACTTTCTCTCCAAATGTGCTTTTTAAATAATAATCAAGAGAATAGTATCGTTTTTCATTCCAAAACCGTTTTTCCTCCATGTTTCCTCCTGTTTTCTTTTAAATTAATTTGTATCTTTACGCACGTAATAATACAAGCATAGACCATACAACTTCGTATTATCTATGCTTGCGTAACGTGACGGTTCACCATCTATATCATTTTATCAATTTTCGAGCCAATATAATATACCTTAGTCTGCCTCTCCTTCAAGGACAATGGAGTCACCATTTTTTTCTGCTTCATAGTATTCCAGCATATCCTCGATATATTCCCAAACTTCATCTATACCTGTCTTTTTCAAAGATGAAAATGGTATAATTGGAGTTCCTTCCACACATTTTATAGTCTTTCGAATAACAGAAACATGCTTTTGTACGGCACCACGACTAATTTTGTCTGCCTTCGTCGCAATAACGATAGGGTTAAAACCATAGTGCAATACCCAATTATACATTTCTACATCATTCTTGGAAGGCTCATGCCGAATATCTACTAAAAGAAATATAATACGAAGCTGTTTTGACTGCAACAAATAGTTTTCTATCATCTTTCCCCATTTTTTCTTAATCTCCTGAGATACACGGGCATATCCGTATCCTGGGAGATCCACAAAATAGAGTAAATCGTTGATATTATAAAAATTAATTGTCTGTGTCTTTCCCGGTTTTTGGGAAGTTCGGGCATAGGAGCGACGATTCATAAGACAATTAATCAATGATGATTTTCCCACATTTGACTTACCTGCAAAAGCAATTTCTAATTTATCATTCTGTGGTATCTTACTGGTAATTCCACATACTGTTTCCAAATTAACACTTTTTACATGCATGTTTTACCAACTCCTTTCCCACTCTCAATCTGTTTCTAGCAATGACAAACTTCTCCATCCTTTGTCTTATGATGGAACTTTAAAAACAATTTACGTTGCCACTACCTGCTTTTATCCTACGACACAAATGCTTGCTTAAATACATCTTTTACATGCTCCGCAAAACAGATTTTCAAACCGGATGTAATTTCTTCTTCCAGTTCTTCTACGTCTTTTCTATTTTGCTCTGGCACACAAACAATTTTTGCTTTCGCCTGTTTTGCCGCCAACAATTTTTCTTTTAATCCACCGATTGGTAATACTCTTCCACGAAGGGTAACTTCTCCTGTCATAGCCACATCTGCGCACACTTCTTTCCCTGTTACCGCAGATAAAATGGCGGTAGCCATCGTCACTCCCGCAGAAGGACCATCTTTTGGTGTTGCTCCTTCTGGCACATGAATATGAATATCATGTTTATAAAAATACTCATCTTCTATCTTGTATTGTTCGCTAAGTGAACGCACATAGGTCAATGCAATCTGTGCCGATTCTTTCATGACATCGCCAAGCTTTCCAGTAAGAGAAAGTTTTCCCTTTCCTGGCATGGTATTTACCTCTATTTCCAGAGTGGTTCCACCTACACTTGTCCATGCCAATCCTCTGACAATACCAACCTGTGCTTTATTGTTTATCTTTTCTTTTCTATATTTTGGCTTGCCAAGATAATGTTCTAAATCCGTAGATGTAATCTTTATCTTTTTATCCGCAATTGCTTCTCTGGCATCACTGATACCTTCTACTCTTGCCTGCTCCAATGTTTCTTTGGCTGCTTTTCTACAAATGCTTCCTATGGTTCGTTCCAGTGTTCGCACACCAGCTTCTCGTGTATATCCAGTAATAATTTGGTCCATCGCTTTCTTATCAATGCTAATCTGTCTGGAACCCCATCCACTTTTCTCTAACTGTTTTTTTAACAGATATTTCTTTGCAATATGATACTTCTCATTATCTGTATAACTGGAAACTTCAATAATCTCCATACGGTCTAACAGTGGTCTCGGTATCGTTGCCAAAGAATTCGCTGTAGCCACAAAGAATACTTCTGATAAATCCATCGGTATCTCTACATAATGGTCCACAAATTTGTTGTTTTGCTCGCCATCCAATACTTCAAGCATAGCAGAAGCCGTATCTCCCTTATAATCACTGCTCATCTTATCAATCTCATCTAAGAGCATAAGCGGATTCTTAACTCCCACATTTTTCATAGCAGTAGCAATTCGCCCTGGCATAGCTCCTACATAAGTACGTCTGTGTCCACGAATCTCTGATTCATCCCGAACACCGCCAAGACAAATACGCACATAGGATTTATTTAATGATTTTGCAATGGAACGGGCAATTGATGTCTTACCTGTTCCCGGTGGTCCCACCAAACACAAGATTGGGCTATCACCTTTTTCCTTCAACAATCGCACTGCCAAAGATTCTAAAATTCTCTCTTTTACTTTTGTAAGTCCATAATGGTCTTCATTTAGAATCTTTTCTGTACGTGCAAAATCTTTGCAATCCTGCTTTCTATGTTCCCAAGGAAGCTCCAGCAAAGTTTCTATATAATTACGCAACACTGCTGTTTCGGAAGAATTGTTTCCCTGCACACGAAAACGTTCAATTTCTCTTCGTATCTTTTGTTTGGTCTCATCTGTAGCTTCCAGTTCTTCTAAACGTAGCAAAAATTCTTCTGCATCGCTTAGGGAATCCTCTCCTAGCTCCTCACGTATTACTCGCATCTGTTCACGCAAAAGATATTCTCGCTGTCCGCGGTCTACCTTTGCTTTTACCTTTTCCTGAAAGTCCTGACGAATCCTTCCAATCTCAATATCCTCTTCCAGATAAGCCGATACAAGTTCATATCTTTTTTCTAAATCAAATTCACTTAAAATTTGCTGTTTTTGTTCTAATTGTAATGGAAATATCTTCAAAACTTCATCAATGAGCTTTGCAATATTTTGAACCGACATAACCTTTTGTAATGCCTTTTGTCCTACATTTCCATTCTCTGTTGCATATACCTTTACATCATCTTTTAAATTTTCAAGCATGGCAGTTTTCTCATGCTCTGTCAGATGCTCTAATTTATCTTCATCCTGTGTCTGAACTTCACCTACCAGATACTTTTTCCCTTCAGATACTTCCAATAGCTGTCCACGATCAATACCAATCACCATAACCCGGATCACTTCTCCCGGCATACGGATCATCTGCTTAATCATAGCAACCGTTCCTACCTGATACAGATCATCTTGAGTAGGGCGTTCCACATTTTCGTCTTTTTGTGCTACAACAAACAGCATCTGGTCAGACATCATTGCCTGTTCTACTGCCGCAATTGACATTTTTCTGCTTACATCAAAATGCATCAGCATGCCAGGCATAACTACCATTCCTCTCAATGCCACAATCGGCATTGCTCTCTCTATCACGTTTTTCATCATCCACCTCATCAGTAAAACGGTCATCTACATTCCGCTTTGCTATATGTTCATGAACCTATCCTTCTGTCAGTTAATCGGTAACTTTCCTTCTATACTTCTGCACAATGTTTTTACATTTTATTATGCAATTTCATCATCGTTGCTTTTCAGACGCACAGATTTTACTGTGTTTGCTTTCTTTCCATCCTCTTTATCTGCATACTCTAAAATTGGTTTTCCAGTGCCTTCTACCGCATCTTTTGTAATAATACACTTTCGAACCAAGCTTTCAGATGGGATTTCAAACATGGTATCCATCATAGTTTCTTCCATGATTGCACGTAATCCTCTGGCTCCTGTTTTTCTCTCTACAGAACGTTTTGCAATCGCACGAATCGCATCTTCTTCAAACTCTAATTCTACATTGTCCATCTCAAACAATTTTTTGTACTGTTTCGTAATGGCATTCTTTGGCTCTGTTAAAATACGAACAAGTGCATCCTCATCCAATAAATCCAATCCAACACTTACTGGCACACGACCAATAAATTCAGGAATCAAACCGAATTTTACAAAATCCTGTGGAAGTACCTGCTTAAACATCTCGCCTACATTCTTTTCGTTAATGTCCGCTACTTCTGCATTAAAACCAATTGACTTCTTACCGATACGAGCCTCAATAATCTTTTCCAATCCGTCAAAAGCTCCACCACAGATAAATAAAATATTCGTAGTATCAATCTGCATAAATTCCTGATGCGGATGCTTTCTTCCTCCCTGTGGAGGAACATTTGCTACAGTTCCTTCTAAGATTTTTAACAATGCCTGCTGTACACCTTCACCAGAAACGTCTCTTGTAATAGATGTATTTTCAGACTTTCTTGTTACTTTATCAATTTCATCAATATAAATAATTCCATATTCTGCACGTTCAATATCATAATCTGCTGCCTGAATAATTTTAAGTAGAATATTCTCCACATCTTCACCTACATAACCTGCCTCTGTAAGTGCTGTCGCATCTGCAATGGCAAATGGCACGTTAAGAAGCTTTGCAAGGGTCTGTGCAAGATATGTCTTACCAGAACCAGTTGGTCCAACCATAATGATGTTACTCTTTTGCAATTCTACATCCAGATTCTTTTCCATAAGAACACGTTTATAATGATTGTATACTGCAACTGCCAAAGTACGTTTTGCATCATCCTGACCAATTACATATTCATCTAAGAAATCTTTGATTTCCTTTGGTTTTAATAAGTTAATATCACTATCATTTTCAAAATCCTGAAATTCCTCTTCCATGATTTCTGCACAAATATCTACACATTCATCACAAATATACACATTTGGTCCTGCAATGATTTTTCTAACCTGCTCCTGTGCTTTATTACAAAAAGAACATCTAACTGTTTTCTTATCGTCCTTCGTTGCCATGTCTAATCCACCTTTCACCTCTTAACTTAAACTTCCCACCTGTAAAACAAATTCTCCTATATTGCAAGATAAGAGGGCACTATAAGTGCCCCCCTCCATTGACGGGATTTCTTATTGACGGCTTGTTATAATACTATCTACAATACCATAGTCTACTGCCTCTTGTGCAGACATATAATTATCACGTTCGGTATCAATCTCAATCTGCTCTAATGGCTTTCCTGTGTTAGCAGCCAAAATTTCATTCAACTTCTTCTTTGTCTTTAAAATGTTATCTGCAACAATCTTAATGTCTGTTGCCTGTCCTCTGGCACCACCAGATGGCTGATGAATCATTACCTCTGCATTTGGTAAAATCATACGTTTGCCCTTGGCACCACTGGATAACAAGAATGCTCCCATACTAGCTGCCATACCAATACAGATAGTAGAAACATCACACTTAATAAAGTTCATTGTATCATAAATTGCCATACCTGCTGTAACAGAACCACCTGGACTGTTAATATAAAGATTAATATCCTTTCCAGGGTCCTCAGCCTCAAGGAATAACAACTGTGCTACGATTACACTTGCAGACGCATCTGTTACTTCTTCTCCCAAAAAAATAATTCTGTCCTTTAACAATCTAGAATAAATGTCATAAGAACGTTCTCCTCTACTGGTCTGCTCAATTACGTAAGGTACTAAACTCATTTTTCTTCCTCCTCATATCCTTTTTGCATCTTTTATAATGCCAAACATTTTTACAAACTGCCTCTCAGGTCTACACCTGACAATACTAAGTTTTCTTGCGTACAAAAATCCGCTCGGCTTTCCATACGCAAAAGAACTTAGTGCAAAACGTCCCCGAAAGGACTTCCACCGCTTTCTGTTCATGCATGTAGAAACTTTATCAAGAAGTTCAAAAATCACAAAACAAACGCTTTGTTTATGCAAATGCGTCAGTCACCAATGTCCCATGCAAGCATGGGACTTGGGGCTGTCATTTATAATTCTTATTTTTCCACTGTATTTTCAACAACAAATTCTGCTGCCTTCTGTACTGCAAGATCCTGTGCAAGCTGTTTCTTCTGCTCATCTCCGATTAATTCTTTTACCTTGTCTAATTCCATCTGATAAGCATCTGCCATCTTCTTCATTTCGTCTTCGATTTCAGCTTCTGTTGCTTCAATCTTCTCAGCCTCTACGATAGCTTCTAATACTAATCTGCTCTGGATTCTCTTTAATGCCTGTGGTCTCATCTGCTCTAAGAATGCCTTTGGCTCCATACCTGTAAACTGGAAGTACTGATCTAAAGATAATCCCTGGCTCTGCATTCTACGTGCAAAGTCATCTACCATCTGACGAACCTGTGTATCAATCATTGGTTCAGGAATTTCCATCTCTGCATTTTCAACAACTTTTGCTACTGCTTCATCTTCTTTTGCAGCCTTTGCAGCGTCTTCCTTCTTCTTTGTAAGCTCTTCTTTTACCTGAGCCTTGTATGCGTCTACTGTCTCGCACTCTGATACATCCTGTGCGAAATCATCATCTAACTCTGGCAATTCTTTTGCTTTGATTTCTTTTACTGTTACCTTAAATGTAGCTGGCTTTCCTTTTAAGTCTTCTACATGGTAATCTTCTGGGAATGTAACATTGACTTCTGCTTCTTCACCAATGTTCTTTCCGATTAACTGTTCTTCAAAGTTATCAATAAATGAGTGAGAACCAATTGTTAGTGGATAGTCCTCCCCCTTACCACCTTCAAATGCTACTCCGTCTACAAATCCTTCAAAATCAATTACTGCTGTATCTTTATCCTGAACAGCTCTGTCTTCTACAGTAATTGTTCTGGCATTCTGCTCTCTTACGCGGTCAATCTCTGCATTTACATCATCATCAGATACTTCAACATCTGTCTTTTCTACTTCGATTCCCTTGTAATCTCCAAGCTTAACTTCTGGTTTTACAGCAACTTCAGCAGTGAAAATGAAAGGCTTTCCTGCTTCTACCTGTACAACATCAACAGATGGCTGTGAAACGATTTCTAAATCACATTCATCTACTGCCTTTGCATATGCATCAGGTATGATTACATTGGCTGCTTCTTCATAGAATACTCCTGCACCATACATCTTCTCGATAATTTTACGAGGAGCTTTTCCCTTACGGAATCCCTGTATATTCATCTTGCTCTTATTCTTCTGATAAGCCTTTTCGATTGCAGCTTCAAATTCTTCTGCACTTGCTTCGATAGTAAGTTTTGCCATATTCTTTTCTAACTTTTCGACCTGTAAACTCATTGTTCTTATTTCCTCCTTCGTGCAGAATTATTCTACACTTCTTTTAAATTGTTTCCTTATATGCGGGTAAACCCATTCAAGATACGATTATAACATGGAAAACCGCTAATTGTCTATCTTTTTTTTATAAAGCCCACTTTTCTTTTACAACATCTGCTACCTGTTTTACATATTTCGCACAAAGGGCATCCGTTTCTGCCTCAACCATCACACGAACCAAAGGTTCTGTACCGCTTTGACGAAGTAAAATTCTTCCGTTCGTTCCCAGTTCTTCTTCTACCTGTTTTGCTGCTGCAAGTACATCCGGATCTTCCATAGCTGCATTTTTATCTGTAACTCGTACATTTTCCAATAATTGTGGGAAAATAGTAACTTCACGCGTCAAATCCGACAATGGAGTTTTCTTTGTAAGAATTACTTCCATAATCATGAGTGCTGTTAAAATTCCATCTCCTGTTGCTGCATATTTACTGAAAATAATATGTCCTGACTGCTCTCCACCAATAATATGGTCATTTTGCATCATATTCTCATACACATATTTATCACCAACTGCGGTCTTTTCATAAGAGATTCCTTTTTTATCAAATGCTTTATACAATCCTAAATTTGACATAACAGTGGTAACTACTGTATTGTTATTTAATTCTCCTTTTTCTTTTAGATATGTTCCACATACATATAGAATCAAGTCTCCATCCACAACATTTCCTTTGTTGTCAACGGCAAGGCAACGGTCTGCATCCCCATCAAATGCAAATCCTACATCCAAATTGTTTTCTTTTACAAAACTCTGCAATACTTCAATATGTGTAGAACCACAATTCGTATTAATATTAGTTCCGTCTGGATGATTATTAATTACATATGTCTTTGCACCAAGCGCATCAAACACACCTTTGGCAATTTCATAAGCAGAACCATTCGCACAATCCAATCCCACTCTCATATCTTTAAAAGAACGAGTAGCAAGTGACATCAAATAACCAATATAACGATTTCTACCTACTGTATAATCCGTAGTACGACCAATCGCATCCTTAGTTGCAAATGGTATCGCATCATCCGGACCGTCAATATAATCCTCAATCATTTTTTCTACTTTTGCTTCTAATTTATGTCCCAAGCCATTTAAAATTTTGATTCCATTGTCATAGTATGGATTGTGACTTGCAGAAATCATAATACCGCAATCAAAATCCTCACTTCTTACCACATAAGATACGCTCGGAGTTGTTGTAACATGTATCAAATATACATCTGCCCCACTAGCTGTCAATCCCGCGGAAAGTGCATCTTCAAACATATAACTGGAGCGTCTGGTATCTTTACCAATTACAATTCTCGCCTTATGTTCTTTTCCATAATAATACCCCAAAAAACGTCCTACCTTATATGCATGCATAACATTTAAAACTACATTTGCCTCTCCTCGGAATCCATCCGTTCCAAAATATTTACCCATTTTTCTTCTCCACCTTTGCTATGTTTCTTTTTTGCTTAACTTTCATTTTAACATAGCCATTTTTTAAAGTAAAGAGAGCAAAACCGCAAACTATAAGATACTGAGATTAAATTTTTTCTAAACTATTGCAATTATTTTTATTGCCTTGTACTTCATACACTTTTTCCAGATAATACTCCTAAATAACACAAAGACTGCGACACGAAGAAATCCTATTACAAAATATAACACTGGTTTATGTTCTCCTTTTATACTTTGTTCTACTTTTGCTTCGTGCAACAGTCCCTGTTTATATCCTTACACTTTATTTATTCTTTGCATTGTCTGCCTTTTTATCATACTCTGAGGTGTAACGTTCCCTATCAACATTTACCTTTTCCTGTTTTACAGCCTTTTCATATTCATTCACTACGGTTTCCTGTTTCTTGGCATTGGCCAAAACATTTGAATTAGGTCCGGAAATCAACAAAGAACCATCTGATTGTGCATAGGCAAGAAAAATATATTGTTTTCCTACTTCCGGCAAACAGTCTTTATCAAATAATACTACGGATTTTTTGTCCTGTGCAACTCCACCATGTTTCACAATTTTAATCTCTTTTTCCTTTTCCAACTCTCCTTTGATGTTTTCTTTTACACGGATTGAGTAATGTGTATACGGCGTTCCTTCTTCTACGGTTTTTCCCTTTGCATCCTCCATCGGCACAACGTCTTCATATGTAGTTTCGTCCTTACTTACCACTTCCCCCAAAAATACATAGTCTACAATGCCTACTGATTCATTTATATTTTCTGTATCATATACGAAATCCGCTTTCATAGCATATACTGGCAAATCAGATACATTTGCCGCAGCATTTTCTACATTTTTGTTTTTTCCTTTCTGCATATATAGCATACCAGAAATCCCAGCTACTACTCCTAGTACAAGTATTATGGTTACAATTTTCTTTTTCATAAATCATCCTCCTATTCTAATATTTTTTGTAGGCAGCCGTATAAGAATCTTTATCATCTTTTCCTAATGATGTTTTTCTAGTCTGTGACTTATACATAATGTTGCCAGTTCTACTATGAGCCAATCCCAACGCATGACCTATTTCATGTGTTGCCGTATTTTCAATTTCAATTCCTACACAATCTTTTAAATAATATTTATTTAATTCAATCTTTCCTGATGGATATGTAATTCCCGTACTTCCATTCGATTTGTTAATGTCTGTCACATATACATCCTGTACCACTTTTATAGAATCTTTTCGAATCACACCTGGCTTATATTCATTCCAAGTCTTTTTTGCCAACCAGATATAATCCATATAAGCACTATTTCCGTCTACATCTAAATGCTTTCCACTATCTACTAAATTCCATTCCAAGACATATGCCTTAGCTAAAGCATGAATATTGTTTCCCGTTGCCAATATTCCCATTGCTAAAATACAACTTATCACTCCCTTTTTTAATTTATTCCTTCGTTTTTTACTGACTATTTTCCACTGTTTTCTTATAAAATTATTAATGTAATTATATGTTGTTGTATATTATATGTCAAGTCATTTCTACATCAAAGTATTGTAATGCAAACATTTCTCAATAGTGTATTTCAAACAAAAAGAGCATTTGCATGAATACTAACCTTACAACCTGTGATTCATATAAACGCTCTATATCTCCTAAATTATCTGTTCATAAAATAAATTACTTTCACAAATTTCCTCTACCGTTTTTTCAGTTTGGCTATATGCCAGTACAAGTTTCATATACCCTGCAATCGGCGATATATCAAACATTGGATAAACACCTTCCTTGAGAAGCGCATCCTGTGTCGCATAACTATCCATTCCCTCTTTTTTTAAGGAAGCCACATATACCGGAAGCCCCTGTTTGCTACACCGTTTCGCAAATGCCAAAAAAGAATACATTTCTCCTTTTGTACAGGCAGTCCCTGCATGATACAAATAATGATATACTGCTGCCACTCCTTCCCCTGGCACAATAGAATCATAATTCTGCCCCGGATAAGGCATCAAAAATAATATATCTTTTTCAAAGCAAAGCTTAGATGTAAAAAAAGCTTTTGTAGATTTTTGTAACTGCTCCAAAGTTGGATTATGTGCAGCATTTGATAACTGCAAGATAAACTTTCTCTTTTCTTTGTTTTGCGGCAGCATTTTTCCAAAACACTCCCCTCCAAAGCTCCCATATTGATCTCGCACATTATCCGCTGGAATCATACGAGTTGCCAGATGTATCTCCACTTCTTCCTTATCATTTTCATAAACAGAAAATACACCTCTTATTTTTCCCTGCCGAATAAGTTCCACCGCAGCTCGTAGATTTGTCACTCCATTACTTTTTGGATGCCCCACAGGATAATTACTGGCAATCAACAAAATCGGAATTGTTACATGTCCAAATAGCATACCAACAAGTGCTGATGTATACGCCAGCGTATCTGTTCCATGTGCAATCACTACTCCTTCATATTTTTCAAAAGGAAATGCATACAAAAAATCGTATAATTTCTGCCACTCTCTTTTTGTGAAATTTTCACTCAAAGATTGAAACGGAGAAAAAATTTCAAATATATCCTGTTCCTTATATAAATCCTCATATGCAGCCGTTAGCTTGTATATAGATTGTTTTCCCACATCTATAATATGTTCTTCTACAGAACTACCTATGGTTCCACCTGTTAAAATTAAAGCTATTTTTTTCATGATTCTTCCTGCTTTCTGTTTTTCACAAATCTCTATTTACAATTGGTTTAATTTTCCGTTCTCTAAATAGTAAACCTTCTCACACTGTTTTGCAATTCTCTTATCATGTGTCACAATAATACTACTATTCCCCTGCTCATGAAGTTTATGTAACGTCTTCATTACCTTTTCTGCATTCTCGTCATCCAAAGAACCCGTAGGTTCATCCGCAAGTAATAACTGTGGTTTTTGTACCATTGCCCTAGCTATTGCCACTCGTTGTTGTTCCCCACCAGAAAGTTGACATACTTTTTTTTCTAACAAATCATAAATTTGGAAATTTTCCACTACAGAAAGCACACGACTCCTTATTTCTCTCTTGGATTTTTTTCCAATATACATAGGTGCTGCAATATTATCATAAACAGACAATCCTTTTAACAAAGCATAATCTTGCATAATAAAACCTATCTTCTCATTGCGCATCCTATTCCATGTTTTTTTCTCCTTTATAATATCCTTATCCATCCAATGATATTTTCCCTCATCAGGTAATTCTAACAATCCCAAAATTCGTAACAATGTAGATTTTCCTGAACCTGATTTACCTAAAATAGCAACCATGTCTCCCTGCTTTAAGGTAAAATTCAAACCATTTAATACAGCGTACTTCTTTTCCTTTTCTCTATATGTTTTTTTGATATTTATAAGTTCGATCACATATGATACCTCCTTCTCCATTTTTTTACTATTGCCATATACACAAATATAATTAACATAATATATACTAAACAGTATATAGTAAGAAAAAGTACCGTATTCCCATCCGTTATCTTACTATTAAAAACTTTTCTTTTTTCAATAAAATTGCAAAAAGAAAAAAATGCTGCTACAACCATTGCCAAATTAATGATGTGCTGTCCACACCACAATACAAATATACCGCCGTATCCCAATCCTAACATGCGATAAAGTTGATACTCCTTCTGGTTTCTGCGAAAGTACATATAAATCTGAATACTTACACCAACAAATGCCATTACCAAAAGAAACATCATATACATGCCATTCCCTATTACATCTTTCCTAATCTGTATTTTTCCATTTTCCTTTGCTTGTTCAAGGGATGTCACCTTATATCTGTTTTTTAAAAGTTCTATTGCAGATTTTTTCCCCTCCACATTAACAATAAGACTAACTGCTTCTAAGTTACTATCCGTTCCCATCCATTCTAATATTTCCACACTGTTCGTCAACATTGCACCCCATCCTTGATTCATCAAGGAACATAAGTTTCCATCTGCATTTTTGTCTAAATGTATACATTGTCCTGGATTTTTCAATATACCTGCTACAACTACTTTTTTCTTCTTACCATCTTTGGTAAGCACCACTTCATCTCCAACATTATATATTTCAGCTATCTGTTCCCCAAGAATAATTTGATTATCCTCATTTGTAAACCAATGCCCTTCCTTTAAAATATATTGTACCTTCTCCATTGTAGTATTTATATATTCCAATGATGGAACTTCTCTATAATCAATTTTATCAATTCCAACACTGATATCACTATACATATATCCTACACAATTTTCTCCCACAAGCTTTTTTACATCTTTTATAAAGTTATCTTTATCATCCTGATTGTTTTCCACCAAATACAATTCCTTATTTACAACAACATTATCAAGCGTTTTGCTGTCACGAATTACCTGTATCAGCGTATGGTTTGTAATAAAAAGGACAATAAGCATCTGTATTATAAGTAATACAGAATATGGAATATGAAGCAAATAATTTTTTATTGTTAATCGAAACATATTCTTATCCTTTCAATCTATTTTGCATATACAAATAACTAGCCAGTACAGATATTCCCTGCAATTCAACATGTAGTCTCAAAAGACATACGCATACAGTTCCCAGTAAATATCCCCCTAAGGTAAACATTAAAATCAGCACAAAAAATAATGCCACTATACTGGCTGCAATCTGAAACAATAGCATTTCTATTTGTACAGATAATATAAGTACAGTTTTCTTTATTCCTATCATATGTAATATCAAAAAATCTTCTTTTCGTTCCTCTAAACTCTGTAACCAAACAATAAAAAAACCGATTCCTATAGATAAACATAACACCCCAAATACTCCGCCTCTTATATAAAATAAAAAACTAGCTTTTTTTACACTATTACCACAATACAACAACAGCGAACTGAAAACCAGTGCTAAACTGCATAAATAAAAAAAAGCCATTATTTTTTCCTTTTTCCAAAATACCTTGCTATTATATAAAGAGAAATATATCTCATTCATATATTTTTTCATTCCTTTACTTTTCCAAAAAATCTATTGATTATTAAGTTTCACTAAATTAGAAACCAAACTCCAAAGTAGATTATTCCCCCTTTGCAGCATTAAGCTTCCACTCCAAATACCTTGTTTTTTGTATATATACTAAAAAGCTTCGTTCGAACACCATCCATAATACCACAAAAAATATCAAGAAGAAACATTGTCTGTCCAAATGGCACTTTTTTTGTTTTAACGGTATTGCTCATTTTAAAGTAAGCGAATATTTTTTTCAAAACACAATCCATCCGACAATATATATATATCTATTTTTACATTTCCTTTATATTTTTCTCTTATTGTATCATAAAATTTAGAGTTTAACTACCAAAGAATTAAATTAAAATGATTTTTTCAACAAAAAAGGTGCCGCCATGCGACACCTTTTTTCTTTTTGCCGAACTTATCTTTCGGACTTTCCTGACATTTGTTCTTCCTGGCGTTTGATCATCTGACGAACCATCTCGCCACCAACTGAACCATTCTGAGCACTTGTCAAGTTTCCGTTATAACCGTTCTTTAAAGGTACTCCTAATTCATCAGCAACCTCCATTTTAAAACGGTCCATTGCTTCTTTTGCTTCTGGAACTTCCATTCTTCCTGAACTGTTACTTGCCATAATTCACACCTCCGTATTTTGGTGCAATTGCTGTTTTTTTATAGCCGTTTTGTCCAAATTTTCATTTTTTCATCCTGGTTTTAAAAAACAGCTTCTACCCTCTGCGCATTTGTATACCGGATATTTACTTTCGCACCTTGCGGTTAATAGTATCTTCGATAAGGAACCGTTCATCCTCATCGAAGATTTCTCCGTTTCAGATGTTCGTTTCGCTTATCGTAATCTTATTATGTGCATAAATCATAAAAATATCATGGAAGTTCTTTCCATTTTTATCTTATAAAACGCCAAGCGCAAGCACCTAAAACCACAGTCCTACGAAAGCCGTTTTATAAATTTTTCTGCCAAACTACTACTATTTTCTATACATTTTTTAATTCGTCCCACACAACAAAACTACCCTTTGTAGTCTTTTTCACATAATAAAGTCCCTTATCCGCTTTGTTCAGTGCTTCTTGTACCTGTTCAGTGTCTGAACCCTCGCAACTGGCAATTCCAATTGAGCAGGAAAGCAATTTATCTTTTGGTATAATCACTTCGCCACCAATCCTTCGCTCAATCGCACTGTTTAATCCATCCTTCATCATAAAGAATATATTTTTTGCAACCTTTTTTCCAAATTCAATATCGTGTCCATTGATTACAAGTACAAATTCATCTCCACCATACCGAACTGCATAACCACAGTCATCTACTACACGCTCCAAAAGCTGTGCAAAACGTACTAATACATAGTCCCCAATTTCATGTCCAAATGTATCATTGTAATATTTGAAATTATCCAAATCAATGTACAATATAACATTTTTCTCTTTTGGCATCTGATTATCTTCTCTAATTCTCTTTTCAAATCCCTGTCGATTGTAAAGTCCTGTCAACAAGTCTGTAACTGCCATATCACTAAGCTGACTGTTCATGCGATTAATCAATCCCAGATATTCCAATCTTTTTAATGCGATATAAAATTGATTACAGAAAAACTTTAAAATAGTAAAGTCGTGTTCCATAAGGAGATAACGATTTCCAATATAATTGTTGTGCATCTCTACATAACCAATCAGCACACTTATCACTCCGCCTTCACTATCCAAAAGAGGGAATGCAAATATCGTAATAATATGGTTAATGTCAAATATTTTAAGCAAATCCTGATATTCCAAAAATCCCTTGTCTATACGATTTACTAAAATCGGACGCTTATGCATCTGAAAGTAGTCCACTAATTTTTCCAATTCAAGCTGTGTAAAGTTCCGAATCCGATCCGTAATCACTGTGTTTTTTCCATTGGATTCTGGTCCATCAAAATAAGTAAGCTGTGCTCCATTTTTTTGATTATTTACAATGAGTACACCATCCAGATTAAAGTAATTTTTCATCAGTGTAATTGCCTGACTGGTCATTTCCTCTGGCTCATTATCCTGATTTAACAATTCCTGCCATATAACAATAAAATCAAGATCTCTCTGATTTGTTTCCATGTTATGCTGCAAGGCTAAATTCTCCACCTGCTCCAAAACCTGTGCATTACTCAACTCATGCCTTGCAATCGGTGTTTTACATAACCGTTCTGTGCGATTTTGTTGCATTTTCATCAAAAAGTTTCCATGGAGATGATACCCATTTTTTCTGCAAAATTCGATTCCTTTCTCTAAAATTTCACTCCACTGCGTAAGCATACCACGCATTTTGTAAAATTTTGCCATCTCCACTACATATAAAAGATAATTAAGATATTGGCTGCTCTTTTCCGCTGCCTGATGCATATTTGCCTGACTGAACTCTTCTTCTGCCAACTCATATTTTCCTTCTCTGACATTTAACATTCCTTTTATCATATGTTGAAAAAATAAAGTATCATGCCAATATCTATACCGATCCTCATCTTCAATATATTTTAAATGCCGCACATAGGCATCAATTCGATTCAAGCACAAATAGCAACGATACTCCTCTTCATTATAAAGGGAACAAATTCCTAACATACCATATATTCGGGAAGTATCACAAATCTTAATGGAATGCATATGTAACAAATCCATTACTTGTAAAAGAAGATTTAAGTCATCAATTGCCGCCTCAAATTCTCTGACAAGCATTTTATTGACTGCACAATTATAAAGCGTAATGGCTACTTCTTCTTCATCTTTTAATTTCAATGCATAAAATAAACTTTTGTTAAAATACTCCTCTGCCTTTTGGTATCGTTCGGATATAGCTGCATTGTACCCAATGCCATTGTATGTATGAACCTTTTGTATCAGTTGTCCACCAGCCTCTACTACCTCTAGCTTTTTCTGGTATAAGCGATCCACCGTATTATGGCAACCATACTCGCCAAATAAAACAATGCTCTGTGCATAAGCATCCAACAAAAACTCCTGATTATCCAGTTCCTGTGCAATGGCAATTCCTTTTTCAAACTGTTTTTGTGTGCCATTTCCTTCTTCTACCGACCGCAGACTTTCTTCATCTTCTTCAAAACAAAATACACAAATATGTGCCAACATATTCCGAAAGCCAAATCGCTCTGTCTGCTCATAGAATTGCTCTGTAATCTGATAGTCATTGGAACGATTGAATACATCTCTCCAATAATCATATTTGGATAACATTCTTAAGGTTTCTGCCTTGTATTCTGCAAGTTCATCCCCACGTTTTCGAGCAATCTCCTGACACCGATTGACATATAAGTCTACTTTATTTTCTAGTTGCTCCATTCCATAGCGACATTTGACAAGCAAATAGTAATAGTTATAGCGAAGCGTATCATCATCCAGTTCTTCCCCCAGTTGTCCTACATTTTCGCACATTTTTAACGCCTGTGGATACCGTTGATTCATAAGTAAGATCAAAATAAAAACCTGATAATAGTTTGCTGCCTGTTCCTTGCTGACTTCTAATGTCCCCTGTCGCATTCTTTCTGTAATAATATCCATATAATATTTTGCATCTTCCACACCAAGAAAGAAGTACAAATTGTTTAGATTATGCAAATATTGGTCCACACAGTCTGTTTTAGGAATAAATACATCCTGCACATCTATCGTGGATATGGTTGTCTCTGTATTTACACTGCCCCACTCATATTGAAAATTCTGCCGTTCCACTTCTTTAATAAAGCGTTTCCAGTCCTCTACAATGTATTCTGGTGTACGGTATACCTCATTGTACATAGCCAACAACTGGATATTATGCACTTTATCACTAATAATAAGTTCATATAAAAACTGAATACAGGAAGCATTCGCCAAGTGTAATTTTTCCAAAAAGATAAACATAGGTTTTCGATTGGATACATACACATACAAAGAAATCAAAGACTGTAACATACGCCTTCTCTCATATTTTAACTCTGTAATCAGCAAATCCTCTTTTCTTTCTGCCCTTCCCTCACGAATATAGGAAGCAAAAATAGGTTGTTGCAATGGATACACTCCCGCATGTTCTACAAATTCCTCTGGCGTTTCATCACTAAAATATCTATAATATAACCCACGGATCCACTCTAAAAATGGTGAATATGGTGCCTGCATAGTGTGCATTGGAAATGCATGAAATAATAAACATGTCGAGGAGGTTTCATCCACGACACTTTCATAAATCTCCTGTTGTGAAATCAGAAGTGTTTCATAATGCTTAATAAACATAAACTTAGTAGAACGGTTATCCTTAAAAGACCGTACCAGCTTGTGCATATAGTTATTATAATCCATTTTTGCACCCCCATATAGTTTTTATCTTTGTCCCCCACTGTTCAAACACGAACTCTCATTATTTCTATTGTATCTCTTTTTTTGTTTTTTTTCCATATGTTTTTCACGACAAAAAAGAATCCTGTCGAATAGGATTGAAAAATTGCCCCTTACCAATTATGATAGTAAAGAATGTATTTATTATTTATCCAACTTATGAAAAGCAGGAGACTATACCATGAAAGTAAACTTAGAAACTTGGAAACAACGAATCATACGAAAATCACACCTAGGCTGGAATTTATTAAAATCTCTGTTTAAATGGGGCTTTTGCTCTGTCATTACAGGTATTGTATGTGGATTGATCGGTGCTTTATTCTACCGCTGCATTGCCTTTGTTACTGCCACAAGAACAGCAAATCCCGTCTTAATCTATGCCATGCCTTTAGGCGGTCTATTTATTGTTTTTCTATATAAAACCTGTCATATGCTAAATGACGGTGGTACCAACAGGGTAATTCGCTCCATTCGTACTGAGAAGCCCTTACAATTTAGAATGGCACCACTAATTTTTATTGCTACGGTCATTACCCATCTGTTTGGTGGTTCCGCAGGGCGTGAGGGTGCTGCCTTGCAGATTGGTGGCAGCGTTGGTTCTACCATTGCACAAAAGCTCAAGCTAAGCGCAAAAGACATTCATGTGGTAACCATGTGTGGTATGAGTGCAGTATTTGCAGCACTTTTTGGCACCCCGATTACCGCTACTATTTTCAGTATGGAAGTAATCAGCGTTGGTGTATTGTATTATGTGGCTTTTATTCCCTGTCTGCTTTCTTCCATGATTGCTTTTTCCATTGCAAAATTTTTTGGAATGAAGCCTGAGAGTTACCAAATTACAAGTATTCCTGAAATAAACATTCAATCTGTACTTCAGGTAGTATTGCTGTCTGCCCTTTGTGCAATTATCAGTATGGCGTTTTGTTTTATCATCCACAAAACAACAACCCTGTACAAGAAAAGACTAAAGAATCAATACCTACGCATTTTTGTCGGCGGTATCCTTATTGTTCTCCTCACCGTAATCATGCAAACACATGATTATAACGGTGCAGGAATGGATATTGTAGCCAAAGCTTTAGGTGGAAAGACAATCCATCCTACTGCCTTTCTCTTTAAGATTATTTTTACTTCTATGACTTTGGCTGCGGGCTTTAAGGGAGGAGAAATTGTTCCATCCTTCTTTATTGGTGCTACTTTTGGAAACGTAACGGGCAGTCTGCTTGGACTACATCCAAGTTTTGGTGCCGCAATCGGACTAATTTCTGTTTTTTGTGGGGTGGTAAACTGTCCAATCGCCTCCTTATTGCTAAGCATAGAACTTTTTGGCGATCAAGGTCTTATTCTATTTTGCCTTGCCTGTGCAATCAGCTATGTAGTATCTGGATATTACGGACTTTATAGCAGTCAGAAAATTATATACTCAAAACTTTCTCCAACTTATATCAATAAAAGCACTTATTAAAACACAAAAGAACCGACTAAAAACGTTTCGTTTGAAAGTCGGTTCTTTTTTACTTGAAAAGCTATTTTGCTTTTCCTTCTATTAATTTTAACTTTTGTGCTCTGCTTAATTGCTTAATGGCATATTCTCTGCTCATAGCTTCCTGTTTGGTTGCATATGTCTCATAATATACCAACTCTACAGGAAGTCGGGTGGCTGTATACTTGCCACCCTTTCCTGCATTATGAGTCTTTACCCGCTTTTCTAAGTTATTCGTCCAGCCTGTATAAAGACTACCATCTCCACAGCGGAGAATATAGGTATAGGCCTGTTGTTCCATACGATACCATCACCTTAGATACATGCTTTTTCTACGGCTAATGTAACGGTCTCACCATTAATATTCCATTCTTTGACATAACCGTCCACATCACCTAAAATAATGTTTTCTGCCAAAACTTTTTCTTTGACTGTTTCTGCATTATTTTTCAATATTTCTGCAATCTTATCATTGCCATCTGCATATACATAAATGCGATCCATCACTTCAAAGTCAGCCTCTTTACGCATAGTCTGAATCTTACTGATAATTTCAAGCACAAATCCTTCTTCAATCAATTCTGGTGTTAAAGAAGTGTCTAATACAACCGTTACATCATGATCGGATTCGGATACGAAACCTTCCATCTGTGCTGCTTCAATCAACAAATCTTCCTCTGTCAATGCTTCATCTACTCCAGCAACTTGGATTGTCAAAGTTCCCTTTTCGTTTAACTCATCCATTGCTTTATTTCCATCTAAACCAGCTAAAATTTCTTTTACGGCATTGATGTTCTTTCCAAATCTTCTTCCCAAAGTCTTAAGCTGTGGCTTGAAGTTGTAAGAGGTAAAGTTTCGTACATCCTGTGTAAAGGTCACACTCTTCACATTCAACTCATCCTCAATAATGTCCTTATAGAAATCAGACAATTCCTGTTCCGCCTTTACATACATGGTTCCAATTGGCTGACGATTCTTGATATTTGCTGTATTTCTACATGCACGTCCCAATACAACCACATCCAAAACTTCTTCCATATCCTGTTCTAACTGCTTGTCAATCCATTCTTCTTTACACTCTGGATAATCGCAAAGATGAATACTTTCTGGTGCATTCTTGTTGATGCTTCTTACAAGATTCTGATAAATATCCTCTGTCATAAATGGAATCATTGGTGCTGCTGCCTTTGCAATGGTAACCAATGCAGTGTATAACGTCATATAGGCATTGATCTTATCCTGTTCCATACCCTTTGCCCAGAAACGTTCACGACCACGACGAACATACCAGTTACTCATCTCATCTACAAATCCCTGTAATGCTTTTGCAGCTTCTGGAATCTTATAGTTTGCCAAGTTTGAATCGACTGTTTTTACAACCGTATTTAACTTAGACAATAACCATTTATCCATAACCGAAAGTTTATCATACTCCAATGCGTACTTTGTCGCATCAAATTCATCAATATTCGCATAAAGTACAAAGAATGCATAGGTGTTCCACAAGGTACCCATGAATTTTCTCTGTCCTTCCGTTACTGCTTCATCATAGAAACGGTTTGGAATCCATGGTGCACTGTTGCTGTAGAAATACCAGCGGATTGCATCTGCACCAAATTTGTTCAATGCGTCCATTGGGTCTACTGCATTTCCCTTTGACTTGGACATCTTCTTACCTTCTTTATCCTGTACATGTCCAAGCACGATTACATTCTTGTATGGTGCCTTATTGAACAGTAAGGTAGAAATTGCCAATAAAGAATAGAACCATCCTCTTGTCTGGTCTACTGCTTCTGAAATAAAGTCTGCTGGAAATTGCTTCTCAAATACATCTTTATTTTCAAATGGATAATGGTGCTGTGCAAATGGCATAGAACCAGAATCGAACCAACAGTCAATTACTTCTGGTACACGGTGCATTTCTTTCCCACAGTCTGGACACTTAATGGTTACCGCATCAATATATGGACGATGCAATTCAATATCATCCGGACAATTATCAGACATAGACTTTAATTCTTCAATGCTTCCGATGGCATGCTGACAACCGCACTCACACTCCCAGATGTTTAATGGAGTTCCCCAGTAACGGTTACGGCTTACGCCCCAGTCCTGTACATTTTCCAGCCAGTCACCAAAGCGTCCCTTACCAATAGTGGCTGGAATCCAGTTAATGGTGTTATTATTGGCAATCAGATCATCCTTTACTTCTGTCATTTTGATAAACCAGGATTCTCTTGCATAGTAAATCAATGGGGTATCACATCTCCAGCAGAATGGATAGCTATGTTCAAACTTTAATGCCTTAAACAATAACTTTTTCTCGCCTAATGACTGAAATACCAGCTTGTCTGCATCTTTACAGAATACACCTGCCATATCTGTCACTTCTGGCTTCATCTGTCCCTTATCATCTACCAACTGTACAAATGGAAGGTCATATTTTCTTCCAACCTTGGCATCGTCTTCGCCAAATGCAGGTGCAATATGAACAACTCCAGTACCATCGGTCAATGTAACATAAGAATCGCATACCACATAAAATGCTTTCTTATTCTTTACCATAGTGCGGTCACCTGGATTTCCTACCGTACCGTCTGGATTGTTAAAGGCATAATCAAATAATGGCACATACTGTTTATGCTCTAAATCTTTACCAACATATTTTTCTACAATCTCGTATACTCCATCAATTACAGAATCCAAAAGTGCCTCTGCCATGATGTAGTATTCCGTTCCAACAGCAGTATCTTCTTCGCCCTCTTTTACTACATCATTCTTTCCATTTACCTGCACCTTTACCTTTACATATGTCTCGTCTGGGTTTACACAAAGAGCCACATTGGAAGGAAGTGTCCAAGGTGTTGTGGTCCATGCCAAAATATATTCATCTTCCGTTCCCACTATCTTAAATTTTGCAATAGCAGACTTTTCCTTTACATCCTTATATCCCTGTGCTACCTCATGAGAAGACAAAGGTGTTCCACAACGTGGACAGTAAGGCACGATTTTGTGTCCCTTGTATAATAACTTCTTGTCCCAGATGGTCTTTAATGCCCACCATTCTGACTCAATAAAATTGTTGTCATAGGTAACATATGGATTTTCCATATCAGCCCAGAAACCAACTGTACCGGAGAATTCTTCCCACATACCTTTATATTTCCAAACAGATTCCTTACACTTTTTCACAAATGGCTCTAATCCGTATTCTTCAATCTGCTCTTTTCCGTCTAATCCAAGCATCTTTTCTACTTCAAGCTCTACAGGAAGTCCATGGGTATCCCATCCTGCTTTACGTGGAACCATCTTGCCTTTCATCGTCTGGTATCTTGGAATCATATCTTTGATGACACGAGTCAATACATGCCCAATATGAGGCTTACCATTTGCAGTTGGTGGTCCATCATAAAAAGTGTATGTCTCTCCTTCTTTTCTGGAATCCATACTCTTCTTGAAAATATCATTGTCATCCCAGAATTTCTCTACTTTTTTTTCTCTCTCTACGAAGTTCAACTTTGTCGATACTTTTTCGTACATGCTTCAAAATCCTCCATTTCTATATGTTAAAAGTTGTGTCTCAACTGATTAACCTTAATCGGATATAAATCCATCTTATAAATATCCTATTCTTTTGATTCTATCTGTAAATGAAATATCTGTCAATACCATACGTTTCTAGTTTATATCATTGTGACCGATTATACAATAGGATGGAAGGGGAAAAATTTCTAGTTGACTACTATTGTGATAACTTGAAAAAGCAGATGGGAATTTTTTTCCGCATCTGCTTTTTTATTTTTTTGTAAGCTAGTTTCCAACTTGCCGCTTTTAACACCTCTTCATTTGTTGCATGCGGCTTTCCAAACTTAATGTTATTTTCAATTGTATCCTGAAATACCATGAATATATTTTTCCTCTCATCCATTCCTATGTACTCTCAAAGGAGGATTGCCAACTGTCAAATATCGAGGAATTACGCAAAAAATACATCGATAATCCACCAGAGGAATTAACTTCAGAAGACATTCGCTCCATGAGTAATGAAGATCTTCTGGATATGGATTATTTCATGAACGAAGAACTGGATGATGATTTTGGAGAAGAAGGTTTTTATATTTTTTAATCGTTCTCTACAATCATTAGGTCATTAGGTAAGTGCACCCATTTTTATCCTATCTAACGTATGTTCGATGAACATACGTTATTTTTTATGCTTAAAAAAATCGGAATTTCCTATAAAGCAAGCAAAAGCTCCAGCACCTTCACCCTTATATAGCCCAATCTTATTCTGTCTGGCACTGTGTAAAGTTCTGAAAATATATGCTCTATCGTTGGATTTGCCTATATAATAGTAAATTCTCCCATCTGTGAAAGCTCCCTTATGCACTCCAAGTCAACATTCAACAAAGTAAGAACGCTCCTCATCTCCTCCGTTACCATCCCGAATTCTATGGTCACTGTAATTCCATGATAGTAGGATGTTGGGAACTCCGATTGATGCGCATGTCATTATACACCAGTTCAATTCTCGGTAGCACATGAAACATCTTTCTCCTCATCTATATGCACAATTTTAACGGTTCCTTCCCCTAAACATAATTTTATTTATATTTTAGCCTTTCCTCTTCCAAACATTTTGATTATAACATTTTGCTTTCTTTTTACCCGTTTATCAGTCTTTCTTTAATTCCTCCATATACAATTCGGCTATATATGCTGGTCCATTGCACCAGAGCTTTGTTTTCTCATCATATAACGCTTTACCTGTCCTGGAACACAAGAAATCTGTTAACACATCTTTCCCATCCCTCCCCGTCTCTTCTGCAATTTCCTCCGTTACCATGGTAATAAGAAGGTCTATTGTATAATTCATTCTTCCTTTGGATATTGTTACTTCAGCCATACCTTCTCCCCCTCCACAAATTTCAAACATTTGATAGCTGCTTCTGTTTTGAAGCAATACTGGTCTTTTAATTTATTCGGTAATAACTGTTTCATGCAAAAATCATCAGCTTCTTTGTCGCCTGCTGTTCCAAAAACCCCCGCAAGATACGCTGTAAGGGTAGCGTTCGTTGCATCATCTGCAATCTTTCCTGCAATAACATCATATTTTGCCATTTCATGTTCAACCTCAATGAACATTTTCTTCTTTCTGTGAGCAGCAATACAGTGTAGCCAGTCAACATCTGCTTTTTCAAAGATATGTGTTTCAAGTTTTCCAGAAAGCTTTAACTCAAAAGTCGAAATATAACCATAATTCTGTCCTTCTTCGATTTTTCCAGTTGCTATTGCCTTAGCTATTGAAGTTCTCAAAAAGCTTTCTGCTTGTTCCTTTGATGAAGTTAAATAAAATCCCTGACCAAAATCTTTTCTTTTCGCACATTTAGCAAGATCTGGTTCTTTTACTTTGCAATAGCTTCCATGATAAAGAATAGCACCATCCTTTAGCTCAAACATTAACCTTTATCCCCTTTCCTTCTAAAAATTCTGTAATATCTTCAAGTACAGCCTCATCACCTTCACAATGAAAAATTCCATAACCTTTTTCTATATATCCAAGAACCTCTGCTTTTTTGAACAAGTAAATAATTTGATCAACAGGTAAATGCCATTCTTCTGACGCAAGTCTAATTAATCTTGTCTGCATAAAAATAATTTCCACCTTTTCATTCATGATATAATCCTCCTAACTGTGACTTCCCTGCGGCAGTCTCTTTCAGTTATCATACCTTAAAGTAGTCTCCTTATACAAAATCTATCATTTCGTTTTGCACAGTTCTTATAAATTGGAAGTTGTCGGCTTCTTTACATAGATAAAATTACAATTTACCCTGCATTGTCGCAATAAA
>OGOC01000708.1_pt1 | contig 32656 bp, 26 predicted proteins | sample 1552561 | NCBI WGS metagenome assembly OGOC01 (sample SAMEA2580148, study PRJEB22360) | human gut metagenome | biome: human gut; feature: human-associated habitat; material: faeces | place: Denmark | collected 2008/2010
CACGACCCGAAGTTCAGCGCGCCTGAATTCTGGGTTTTGAAGAACACAGGCTCGTTCTCGTTTGAATTTATGGGCGGCGGAACGGCTGTTGTTTGCGGCGTTGACTGCGAAAATGCCCCGTCTGTGCTCGGTTCACGCTCATGCGTCGGGATGGTCGGCGGAACGGTTTATGTGCGCGGAAATGTCTGCGATTTGTCGGAAGATGTTTATATTGTTGAATTAAACGACGCGGACAGGGATTTTTTGAGAAAAGGAATCCCCGAATTCCTTGAAAATGTCGAAAGATTTGACTTAATCGAGCGGCTTTGCGACTTTTCGCAATGGAAAAAAATCGTGGCAAAGACCTACGAAGAAAGAAAAGCAAACCATCTCATCCCGATTAAAGATTTTCGCGAAAACAGCTGGGTAAAAGGCGGGATTTTTTCGGATGTTTATGAAGATGATTTTGAAGTGGCGCCGATTGTCAGCCGAGGCGAGCACAGATTGCGTTATCCGAGCTGGAACAACTACACAAACACCGCTCCGTGCGAAAACCACTGCCCCATCGGTATTCCAACGCAAAAAAGAATCAATTTAATTAAAAACGACCGCCTGAAAGAAGCAGTTGAAATGGTTCTTGAATACAGCCCGTTCCCTGCGTCGGTTTGCGGAAATCTTTGTCCTGAGCTGTGCATGGAGGCTTGCAGCCGTTCTTATGTTGATGAGCATATCAGGGTCGATTTGCTCGGAATAATGAGCCGTGACGTGCAAATCAACGAATTGCCGACCACAAAAAGCCAGAAAGTCGCCGTAATCGGCGCGGGTGCGGCAGGTCTTGCTGCTGCGTGGCAGTTAAAAATCAGAGGATACGGCATTGATGTTTTTGAGGAGGATTCTGACATCGGCGGCAAACTTAAACAGGTTATTCCCGAAGAAAGACTAGCAAAAACCACGCTGGAAGCCGAACTCGGACGGCTGAGAAAATCAGGGATTCGATTTTTTACCGGTCAAAAAATCACTTACGAATATTTTGAAAACATAACCGAATGCTACGACGCTGCCGTGGTTGCGTGTGGCGCTCATAATCCCGTCGTCATACCGTTTGAAGGACATGAACGGCTGATTAAGGGGCTGGATTTCTTAAAATCCATAAATAAGGGCTCAAGACCGCAAATCGGCGAAAAAGTCGTCATAATCGGTGCCGGAAATGCTGCGATGGACGTTGTTATCGGCGCTTATAAGTGCGGCGCCCGGGAAGTTACGGCGATAGACATTCAAAAGCCGGCTGCGTTTGAAAAAGAGATTGCGCATGCAAAAAGCCTCGGCGCAAAGATTCTTTACCCGTGTTTTACGGAAAAAGTCGATGAAAAGGGCGTTCATCTCAAAGACGGCAGGCTTTTGGAGGCGGACACAGTAATAATCTCCATCGGCGATCGTCCGATTTTGGATTTTCTGCCCCAAGAAATGCTTGATGAACGCGGATTTATAAAAATCAACGAATTTAAGCAATCCGTTCAAAATCCGAAAGTTTTTGTGACCGGTGATGTAATAAAACAGGGGCTTTTCACGCATGCAATCGCCGACGGAAACAAAGCAGCGAAGAACATTGACCGGATTTTCAGGGGGCTTGAGCCGGAAACCTTTGAAAAAGCGCCAATTTTGCCGCGTGACAGGGTTAAAACGGAATATTATCAAGGCATTTCGCCCTCTGCTGTTCAAAAAATCGAAGCTTGGAACGAAAAAGACCGCTGCATGTCCTGCGGATTGTGTCGTGATTGCGAATTCTGCTTGCAGGCGTGCCCCGAGCAGGCTATCAGCAAGTACAAAAACGAAAAAGGCGAAACAATTTACGTTTCAAACGAAGAACGCTGCATTGGCTGCGGAATCTGCGCAGGGGTTTGTCCGTGCGGGGTTTGGACGATGAACGACAATTTCGAAAACACCGAAGAAAACGCAAGCAGCTAGATTCTTTTGAAATTGGAATTTGGCCGAAGCCGGATATTCTATTTTCCGTTCCGATTCCCCCGGGCATTCGACGTAAAATGGCTATTTCTACGTTTTAAGAGCCCTCCTCCATAGTCACTTCAAATAGAATATCCGGCTTCTCGTTTTAGTGCATATAAAGATTACAAAGATTTCTTATAATCAAACGGCAAAGCAGTTTTCAACAATCGCCCGCTTGTTTTCATCCTTAATTTTTGACAAAATTTCCGATTTGTCCACGCAATCAAGCGCATTTATTGCTTTTAGCGCCATTACAGCTTCACAGATAAGAATCTCATCGTCGGATTGGGAAAGTTTTTTCAAATCATCAACAGCATAATCGATTTTCAGCTCGCCGATAAGGTGCGCTGCGGAAATTGCGCGTTCTTTTTCTTCCTCGAGCTCATTTAAAATAAGCTCTTTTTGTTCCTCCCAAAATTCTCCGCTTTCGCCTTTCAAAAGCGCAAAAATCTGTGAGAGCTCGGCTTTTGTGTTTTTATCCTCGTCATAAGTATATTCGTCGTTTTCACAGATGGTTTCAAACTTCAAAAGAGCCTTTAAAAGCACAACCGCAGCAAGGCCGCTCCTTTCACGCTTGTTTTCACGAATTAAAAGTTCAAGCATATCGTACATTTCAAAGCTAAAAACCTGATTCAAAGGCAAAATCTCGCCCAAACCGGTCAAAATCTTGCTCAGACAAAACAAAACATCATCACGGGTTTCTTTTTGGTGCAGCAAAATGCTGATTGATTCAAGATAAGGGATTTCACCCGCAATATTTTCAGCCATTGAGCTGTTTTTCATCGCCTTTAAAATAAACGGCACAGCAGCCTTATCGCCAAAAGCCACAAGGAATTTTACCGCTTTTAAAACCACAAAATCATCGTCGGATTTGAGCATTTCGAGCGCCATATTGTACGCAAGCCTGCAATCCATTGCGCCCAGAGCCTCTGCCGCGTTAAAAGCCAGAGTTTCATCATCCTCAAACGCATACTCCATAAGCATTTCGCTTGCGACAGTGTCGGGAATAAGAGAAAAATACTTTGCACAGTAGGTTTTTTGGCTGTAGCTGCCTGATTCAAGGAGCTCTAGCATTTCCTCGGTCAAATCCTCATCAGCGTATTTTGCAAGGGATTGGGCGATAAATTCCTCAAAATCAGGAGAATAGCAGCTCATAAATTGTATCAAACCACGGTAATTTTCACGGTTTACAGCGTTTTTCAGGCGTCTATTCACGTTTGCTTTGACAAAATCAAAAAGATACTCACTTTTTCCCGTTAATATCGAAAAAGCGTCCGTGTTGACCCTATCGACAATCTGTTTTGCTGCATTAAGCGCCTGATTCTCGTTTTTACCGGTCAGTTCATTTACTAAAGTTTCATTATTCATAAAAATATTATAGCGTTTTGTCAGACAAAATGAAACTACTCTCTGAAACTCAAATCCTTAACGAATTTCTGGAGATTTTCACGGATTTTTTTCATTTCAGCTTCGACAGCTTCGTCCGTCAAAGTGGCTTCTTTGTCCTGCAGGCGGATTCTGTACGCCATGCTCTTGAAACCGTCTTTTATGTGCTCGCCCTGATAAACATCGAAAAGTTCTTCGCCGTTGAAAAGGTTATTTTGAACGGCTTTTTTAATGATTCTCGAAATTTCATCATGGCTGACATTTTCAGGAACAACAAACGCCAAATCCCTCTGAACTTCGGGGAATTGGGGCAGTTTTTTAAATCTCGGAATGCTGACATGAACAGCAGCAAGCAAAGTTTCCAAATCAAGTTCAAAAAGATAAACATTTTGCAAAAATTTCTGTTTGTCTTTCAAAATCGGATGGACTTCGCCAAAAAAGCCGACAGTTTCGGGCTTTTTGCCAAGCAGAACGACTTTTGCGCTCTTTCCTGGATGGAGGAAGTTTTTGTCCTTGCATTCCTCAAATCTAATGCGATTTTCCAGCCCCATCAGCGAAATCAGGTTCTGCACAACGCCTTTTACCGTGAAAAAGTCAACTTCCGGCTTTTTAATCCAGTTTTCGTTGTTCACAGAACCCGTCAAAACGCCCGAAATCATACGTTTTTCAAGTACGCCTGAATCAGTTTCGGTAGCCTCATGGTCTTTAAAATAAACTTTTCCGATTTCATAAAGCCACAGATTTTTCTGACCGTTTGAAAAATTGTATTTTACAGTGTTCAAAATATTAGCAATCACTGTCTGACGCAGCATTGTGTGGTCTTCGCTCTGCGGATTTTGCACTTTTACTGATTTTTCGTCGTCATAATCCACTGAAAAGTCCTTATAAAGCGAGTTTCCGACCAGAGATGACGTAATCGCCTCATCAAAGCCGCATCCGAGGAACATGTTGTTGATTTGTTTTAAAAGCGTAAGCTCGGGGCGGATTTCGGGGGATTGTGTGTTTTTCGGGAGTGTCGGGGTGATTTTATCGTACCCGTCAATCCTCGAAATCTCCTCAATAAGGTCGATTTCACGGTAAACATCCACCATTCTGAACGACGGAACCTTGAATTTCGCTGCGGTTTCGTTTTTACCTAAAAGCTCAAAACCAAGTCTTTCAAGGATTTCAATACATCTTTCAGCAGGGATTTCTGTGCCGAGAATTCGTTTAATCTGGTTGAATCTTAGCGTAATGTCGATTTCAGGGAGCTTGTTTTCGCCTGTTTCAACTATTCCATCAACTTTTGCGTCTGCAAGCTCAACCATAAGCTGCATAGCTCTTAACAGGGCGGGTTTTGTAGCCTCAATATCAACACCGCGCTCAAATCTGGCGCTTGCTTCGGAGCGGTAGCCTATGCTTCTTGCAGAGCGGCGGTTTGATGCCGGCGGGAAATAGGCGGATTCCAGTACAATATTTTTTGTGTTGTCATCAATTTCGCTGTTTGCGCTGCCAAAAACGCCGCCAACGCACACTCCTTTTTCTTTTGTGGCAATTAAAACCGTGTCGTTTGTTGTCTGGCGCTCAATTTCGTCGAGTGTAACGATTGTTTCGCCGGGTTTTGCGCGCCTTACGCACAAATAACCGTCCAATTTGTCCATATCGAACGCATGTAGCGGCTGTCCGTATTCAAGCAGCACGTAATTTGTGATATCAACGACATTATTGATTGCGCGAATGCCGCATGCGGTCAAACGGCGCTGCATCCAATCCGGAGAGGGTTTGATTTTAACGTTTTTCAAAAGTCCTGCGCTGTAATATTTGCAAACATCAGTATCCAGAATTTCCACCTCAAAATCCTTATTTGAAAGCTCCTGCGTGGATTGTAGCGGTGAAAAATTGAGTTTCTTATTGAAAATAGCCGAAAGTTCACGCGCAACGCCGATTACGGACATTTCATCCCCGCGGTTTGCGGTCGGCGCAACGTCAAAAACGATATCTTCTTTTATATTCAAAACATCTTCAAGCTTTTCGCCCAATTTTATGCCGGGTTTCAGGCGGTTGAGAATCAAAATGCCGTCTTCCTCCTGCATATTTTCCAGTCCGAGTTCGTCCTGCGAACAAAGCATCCCCTGTGATTCAACACCACGGATTACAGCGGGCGTAAGTTCGAACTGTTCGCCGGTTTTTCGGTTCAAAACCTTCGAGCCGACCGATGCGTAAGGAATTATCTGCCCTTCTTCGATATTTTGCGCGCCGCAAACAACAGTTTTCACCGTGCCGCCAAGGTCAACGTCCACGAGGTGAAGTTTGTCGGCGTTGGGGTGCTGGTCGATTTTTTTTATTTGTGCTGTGATGATATTTGTGAATTTCGCGCCTGTTTTTGTGATTTCTTCGACTTCCAGCCCGCTCATCGTAAGTTCATGAGCAATTCTTTCCGGCTCAATCCCGCTCAAATCAACATATTCATTAAGCCATTCCAATGATATCTGCATCGTAACTTCCTTACCTATTTAATACTATCTATGGGGAAATTTTATCACAAAAAATATTTATAAAATATAAATGTCGGGCGCAAAAATTGTAGGTTGGGGTTTCTACCCCAACAAAATCAGCCAGGCAAATTTACTTTTGATGTAAAATTAATTATTGGACTGAAAGCCCGGCTACAATGACGTTATCGGGCAAAAAGTCCGACATTTAATGGAGAATATCAAAAAATGCAATACAGACGTGCTTTTGTTCAGAACAGTTATGTCCATTTAATTATCGTCGCTTATAATCGAAAAAATATATTCATTGATAACATAGAGTTACTAAGAAAATCGTTCAAAAACGCAAAATAATTTTTTAATTTTGAAATTATTGCAGCTTGTGTCCTACCCGACCATATACATCTGATACTGAACCCTGAAAAGATTGAAGAATACCCTAAAATTGTTACATCAATAAAATATTATTTTTCAAAAAATTTTAATGTTGGGGTAGAAACCCCAACCTACGGCTATCAAAATAAAGGTGAAAAAGGTGTCTTTCAGCGGAGATTTTTTGAACACACAATTACATCAGAAGATGAATTTAAGAAACAGATTAACTATATCCACTACAATCCCGTAAAACACGGGCTCGTTAATAACGTAAAAGACTGGCAATATTCATCATTTCATAAATTTGTAAATCAGGGTTTTTATGAAAATAACTGGGGATGTGCCGAAGATATCGCAAATATTAAAGATTTAGATTTTGAATAACTTGCAACTTTTTTATTATATAATCATTTTACGACTGTAAAAAAGAAAGGCACAAAGATGGAACAGGGAAAAAGAATTGTGTCGGGAATGCGTCCGACGGGAAAACTTCATCTCGGGCATTATCTCGGGGTTTTGACGAACTGGGTTAAGCTACAAAATGATTATGAATGCTTTTTCTTTGTTGCTGACTGGCACGCGCTGACGACAAAATTCGATAAAACAGAGGATTTGCAGCAAAATTGCATAGATGTCGTGCTCGACTGGCTCGCTGCGGGCATTGACCCTGAAAAATCGGTAATTTACGTCCAATCGCAGGTTCCGCAAATCGCCCAGCTGCACGTTTTTTTGAGCATGATTACGCCAAACAACTGGGTTGAGCGCGACCCGACCCTCAAAGACCTCGTAAAAATGGTTAAAACCGACGAATCAACCAACAAACCCGACGTCAGCTACGGTTTTCTCGGGTATCCGGTCTTGATGGCGGCGGATATTATGATGTTTAACGTGGATTACGTACCCGTGGGAATCGATCAGGTTGCGCATATCGAGATTGCGCGTGATATCGCCCGCAGATTCAACAATATCTACAAAGTTGACCTTTTCAAAGAGGCAAAACCAAAATTAACTGAAATCCCGCTTTTAAAAGGGCTCGACGGACAAAAAATGGGCAAATCGTTCAACAACGACATAAAAATCTCGGACGACGAAGAAACAACAACAAAAAAAATCATGCAGGCAATCACCGACAGAAGCCGCGCCCGCAAAGACGACCCCGGACATCCGGACAAATGTGAGGTTGCGTTCTCATACTGGCAGGCTTTCGGCGATAAAGCAACAATCGAAACCGTAAAAGAAGAATGCTGCGCAGGAAAACGTGGCTGCGTTGACTGCAAACGGCAGCTCGCATGCGCGGTGAACGAATATTTGCGCCCGCTTCGCGAAAGACGCAAATATTACGAAAACCACCTCGATGAAGTCAGGGAAATCATCGAAAAAGGCTCGGCAAAAGCCCGCATCGAAGCGCAAAGAGTCCTCGAGCAGGTGCAGGACGCAGTAAAAATGTACAAATAGGTGATTTTCCCCTCCTGAGAGCATGAGAAAATAAAGGACAAAATATGGAAAATTTCAACGAAAACATTGTCGATATGCAGTTTGAAAAATTGCAGGACTTACAATACGGCGAAAACCCGCATCAGGCTGCCGCGCTTTACAAATACGGAAAAATGATGGATTTTGACCTTTTGCAGGGCGAAAATCTTACTTATAACAATATTCTGGATGTAACCGTGGCTGTTGAAGTTGTGAGCGAGTTTTATGACGTTGCCGCATGTTCCATTGTCAAACACGGAATGCCCTGCGGCGCGGCTCTCGGGAAAAAAATTGACGAAGCATATTTAAAGGCACTCGATTCTGACCCTGTGAGCGCTCTGGACGGAACGGTCGCATTTTCGCAAACAATCACCGAAACAATGGCGCGCCAAATCGTTCAAATGCACCACAAATTAGCCGCAGCACCGGATTTCACGGATGAGGCAATGCAAATCTTAAAAAGAGATGAAAATCTTAAAATTATAAAATTAAACACGCCGTTGAGGCTATTTAAGGCACTTTCAAACGAAGAAATCCGCATAACCCCGTTCGGTACAATAATTCAAGAGCCGGACAACAAAGAACTCGACAAAGACAGCTTTAAGGTCGTCACAAAGAAAAAACCTGACGCTGATATGGTCGAAAACATGGTTTTTGCGTGGAAAGTCGCAAAATACGTGAAAACGAACGCAATTGTTATCGCAAAAGACTTCAAAACCGTTGCAATTTGCGGCGGTCAGACCAGCAGAATCGATTCGGTGGAAATCGCGCTCGACAAAGCCTGCGACAACGCAAAAGATGCTGTAATGGCGTCTGACGGATACTTTTCTGCAATAGACAATGTTCAGTTTGCCGCCCAAAACCGCATTGCAGGGCTAATCCAGCCAGGCGGAAGCATTCGCGACAAAGAGGTTATTGAAACTGCCGACAAATATGATATGGTCATGATAACCACGGGAATCAGGCATTTCAGACACTAAAATGGAACAAAACAGCACAAAAAAAGAGAATAAAAAGGCAGTAGCGTGGCTTGCACTCGGGCATGGGATGGCGGATTGCTATTCCGGATTTATTAATCCGATTTTGCCGTTTATTGTTGCAAAAATCGGCATTACGCTCGGAATTGCAACCTGCGCTTTGAGCATTTCTCAGCTTTTTTCTTCAATGATGCAGCCGGTTTTCGGGTTTATTGCGGACAAATGGAGAAAACGCTTTTTTATTTTCTGGGGAATGCTGATGGCATCGATTTTCCTTTCTATGACGGGGATTGCAAGGAATTTTGTTCAATTAACTCTTTGTCTTGTCATTGGCGGAATCGGAGTCGGGTTTTATCATCCTCAAGCAACCGGACTGGTCGCAAGATACAGCGGAGAGCACACAACACGCGACATGAGCCTTTTCATAGCCTCGGGCACAATCGGATATTCGCTCGGGCCTGTTGTTTCCTCGGGTATAACCTCGGTTTGGGGTTTGAGCAAACTGCCTTTTGCCGCAATTGCGGGGATAATTTACGCTTTTCTCGTGTTTTTGTGCGTTCCGAGGGTCAAAAAAGAAGAATTTGTTCAGAATCGCGCCTCTTTCAGAACTTCGCTTTTGGATATTTTGAAAAATCCAGTTGTGCGCCTATTGATAATGGTCAGCGCGTTGAAATCGCTCGTTACATCGGGATTTTCAGTGCTTTTGCCATTTTTGTGGAAAGACATGGGCTATTCTGCAATTCAAATCGGCGCGGTTATGTTCGTTTTCCTTACCATGGGGGCTGTTGGGACTTATTTGAGCTCAAAATTTGAGAAAATTGTCGGATATAAGAAGATTTTTTACGTTTCGCTTTGCGTGCCGTTCTTTCTGGCAATTTTATTCATTTACACGCTAAAAACCGCTCCGGTGCTTTCGTTTGCGGTGTTCGTGACAATCGGATTTACGACAATGCTGTCGATGTCGGTGAATATGGTGCTTGCCCAGCGGACAATGCCGCAGTATAAGAGCATGATTTCGGGGTTTATCGGCGGTTTTAGTTGGGGAATTGTGGGAGTTATGCTGCCTGTAATCGGATTTGTTGCGGAAAGAATAGGGATTCAGGCAACATTGTTGATTATTTCGGGTATTCCGTTTGTTTTGTCGTATCTTTTGCGGTATTTGCCGGATGATATTGGAGAAGAGCCGGAATCTGAATAATTGTATTTTAAAACCTTAAAAGCGGCAAAGACCGTTCAGGTTCTAAAAATTTAATTTATTTCTATTCCGCCCGCACAAGATTAAAAAACTGGACATGGTTTCATGTTGATAATAAAATTATAAAAGAGTATAAGGAGAAATTTTTATGAAATTAATGGAAGGTAAAAAGGGTATTATTTTTGGCGTTTCTAACGCTCGCGGCATTGCTTATGCAATTGCAAAACAAATCCACGAAGCAGGCGCTGAAATTGCGTTCACTTATGCAAACGAAGCTATGGAATCACGCGTAAGACCGCTCGCAGAAGAAATGGGCTCAAAAATGATTGCCGAATGCGACGTTACCAATGAAGAACAGGTTAAAAAAGTGTTCGACGAATACGCAAAAACCTACGGAAAACTCGATTTTGTCATCCATGCAGTAGCATTTGCCAACAAAGAAGACCTCCAGGGCGATTTCATCAACACATCAAAAGACGGCTGGAATTTGGCTCTCGGTGTAAGCGCTTATTCTCTTGTTACACTGGCAAGAAACGCTCAGCCTCACTTCAATGAGGGCGGCGCAATGCTCGCTTTGACTTATCTGGGCTCCGAAAAAGTCGTTGCTAACTACAACGTAATGGGCGTAGCTAAGGCAGCTCTTGAATCTTCGGCAAGATATCTGGCAGAAGACCTTGGAAAACAGGGTGTAAGAGTAAACTGCCTCTCCGCTGGTGCAGTTAAAACGCTCGCAGCTAAAGGCATTTCAGGTTTTGACAAAATGCTTAAAGCTGCAATCCTCAAGGCCCCGCTCAAAAGAAATGTTTCACTTGAAGACGTTGGAAAAACCGGTCTTTACCTTGTTTCTGACCTTTCTTCCGGCGTAACCGGTGAAATCGTTCATGTTGACTGCGGATGCCACAGCGTTTACGCATCAATCGACGAAATGGAAGCTACATACGCTTTTACAAAAGGTAACTAATTTTTTATCATAAAGGGGGCGTTTTTTGCCCCCTTTTTCAGGTTTTTTGAATTTTTGACACGCCGAAAAAAGAAGAAATTTTTATAGAAAAAAGCTAAACATTAATAAGGACAAACATCATGATTAGTATGAACAAGAACAAAACCAAAATCGTTGCCACCCTCGGGCCTGTCAGCCGCGATGAAAAAATCATTGAAGAACTGATTCTTGCGGGCGCAAACGTATTCAGAATTAACACCTCACACAACACTGCCGAAGAACATAAACAAACAATCGACAAAATCAAAGCAGTTTCTAAAAGATTGAAAGCATACACAGCGGTTCTCGTTGACCTGCAGGGCCCGAAAATTAGAGTAGGCAACCTTATCGAACCTATTCCGATAAAAGAAGGTCAGGAACTCGTTTTTCAGTATGGTCTTGAACAAACTGACAAAGATATTATCCCCGTTGACTACAAAGGCGTAGCCCAGGACGTTAAACCGGGCGAAAAAATCCTTATGGACGACGGAAAAATCGAAGTTGAAGTCGTTGAAGTCAACGGCGACAAAGTTAGAGCAAAAGTTGTTCACGGCGAGCTGCTCAAACCTAGAAAAGGCTTGAACATCCCCGGCGCAACAAAAAGCCTTTCCGCAATCACCGAACGTGACGTTGATTTTATCAAATTTGCGGTTGACAATGACGCAGATTACCTCGCATTGTCATTTGTGCGTGACAAAGACGATATTTTGCTCGCAAGAAAATATTTAAGCCACTTCGGCGCTGATATTCCTATTGTTGCGAAAATCGAAAAACCCGAAGCTGTCCAGAATATAAAAGAAATCATTGAAACAGCCAACGCAATCATGGTCGCAAGAGGCGATTTGGGTATTGAACTTTCACCGGAAAAAGTTCCGATGGTTCAAAAACAGATTATTGACCTTTGTCTTGATTACAGAAAGCCCTGTATTGTTGCAACACAGATGCTTGAATCAATGATTGAAGAACCAATCCCGACCAGAGCAGAAGCCAGCGACGTTGCGAATGCAATTCTTGACGGGGCGGATGCAGTAATGCTTTCCGGCGAAACAGCTGCCGGGAAATACCCTGTTGAAGCGGTAAAAACAATGTCAATGATTGCCCATGACGTTGAGCAGAGCGATTTTGTGTGCACAAACCTCGAATTGGAAATGAACCCCGAATATGAACCCACCCCGCAGGCGATTGCGCACTCAGCGGTAACAATGGCAGAAGATTTGGGCGCAAAAGCGATTCTGGCGTTCACACATTCGGGATATACGCCGAGATTGCTTGCAAAATTGCGTCCTGAAGTTCCGATTATTGCGATTTCGGACTGCGAAAAAACCTGTAGAAAATTGAACCTCTGCTGGGATATTTATCCTTATTTGAAAGACTGGGATGTAGTTTTGAACGATGATTTGCTGAAAAAAATCGACAAACTTCTTCTTGAAAAAACAAACTACAAAAAGGATGAAAGAATCATTCTCATCGGTTCAATTCCGCACCTTATCACGGGCAGAACGAACTTTATCAGAGTTCACAGAATCGGTGCTATATAATTTAACCCGAAAAAAACCGGACAAAAAATTGTCCGGTTTTTTATTATACTTTTACTGATTTTGTTTCCGATGTTTTTTCCGTGGAAAGAATGGTTTCTTTTAGGTTTTTCTGCGCATTTTTCATTGTTTCAAATTCTTTTTTGAAAGCATTTTGTTTTTCCTGATAGCTTTTTCTCAAATCATCGACTTTAGCCCCGACAATCCCCAGCAGAGCGCCGGAAATCAAGCCCAGAGCCATGTTTGTAGGCCCTGTAAGCATTCTGGTTGTTCCGTAATAAGCTGTTCCGATACCGCCGAGAATCGGAATGCCCTGGGTGAGAGTATTTGTGATTCTCTGGTCTTTTGTGTCAGCTTTGATTACCAGCGCCGTACCGAGCGCAGCAGGGGCGAGAATACCGATAATATCCGTCGGAGCAGAGCCCATCTGGAGCTCGGCAAGCTTTTCATACGCTGTCATTTCTGTAGAAATCGCTTGATTGAGATTTTTGTTCAATTCATCTGCATATTTTTTTGCCTGTTTATATTCGGGAGATTCTTTTCCAAAAGTTTCTTTAATTCTCGTTAAAATTTCCTGAACCTGCCCTTTGCCAGCGGTTTTTGGGTTCAGAACATTTTCAAAATGAGCAATTTGTTTATTTATATCAACTTTTTTAGAAACAAGATGTTTTTTGAGTTCCGAAAGATTTTCGCCGAGTTCTTTACCGAGCTGTGCACGTTCCTCGAGCTCTTTTGCACCATTTAAACGTTTATATTTTTCGATTTTTTGTGAAATATCCCGCATGAGCTCAACCGAGCGGTTATCTCTGGGGTCAATAATGATTTTCAAATCATCATAAGCCTTTGTAAGCTCGTTGTAGTTGTCAGTAATGTTGTTTGAAATAAGCTTTTTCCTTGATTTTATGAAATCGCCCACAGAGTTACGTTCTTTTTCACATTCTTTCATTGTCATATAGGTTTTAAGGCGGCTTCTGTTTGTTTTTGAAAAAATATTGTTTTCTTTTTTGAAAATATTGAACGAATTCCAAACCCTTTCATGCAAATCCGCCAGCGATTCCCACATTTCCTGCGAACGTTTGAAATGGTGCTGGGTTGAGAAGTTTGCAAAATAAGAATTTGCAACATTATCTGCCAGCATATCAAGGTTCTGCCCTTTTGCTCTGCTGTCTTTCGCCAGATTTTCAGCATAATTGCAGAATTTAACCATCGACATTTCAGAGTTTTTATAGGCATTGTTTTTGGTTTTTAATACAACATTTTTGAAAGAACCGTTGATTTTGTCAAAAAGCGGCATAGCATGCAGCTCTTTAAAACACTTAGTAACGAATCCGTCTTTAAAAACATTGAGATTTGAGCTTGCTTCAAGAAGGTTTGCGATTGGTTTCATTGCCTGAGCAAGTTTTAAGCTGATTTTTTGTTTAAGGGTAAGGTTTTTATAATCAGCTTTAAGGTCAAAAGTTTTCTTTGATAATTTTCTTGAAAATTCTCTGATTCTTCTGTTCACGCCGCCGGAAACGCCTTTTGAAAGGAAAGCTCCGGCAATCAGTGTAAGCAAAATTCCTCCGCCGATAGAAATTCCTGCGACGTATTTTTTTACCCCGCTTTTTGGCTGCTCAACATCAGAAACAAGAACCGAGGCAATTGGTTTTTCCTGCACATTCTGCGCGTCATCTTTCTTTTTCACAGGATTTTGCGCCTGCGACAAAAAATTATTATATGTTGAGCTTTTTACATTAAAGTCCATACGGAAACCTTACCTTTTAACCTTATTTATATAAAAACATGGAAACGAAAAAAATTGCCATGAAAAACTTTGTATAAAATGACGCCGGATGAAGGATTTCTATTTTCCGTTCCGATTCCTCCGGCTCTCAAGATTATCAAATACTTTTGCAAGATTTTTGAAGCCTCCCCCATAGTCACTACAAATAGAAATCCTTCATCCGGCTAGTTTATTCGCAAACCTGCACAAAAATTTTGCATCTAATCTCCACCTTTATTTCCAATCAGCCAGAGGAAAATGAGATGGATTTTTCTTTGGAGAGACTATGGGGGAGGGCTCTTGTAACAAGAAATAAAGAAAATAAATGTCGGATGCCCAGAGGAATCGGAACGGAAAAGAAAAATCCATCTCATTTTCCGTACATGTTCACTATTTGCACATATAATCCTCTGAAAAAGAATTTTTTGAAAAAATATGCTATAATTCATCCATTGTTTTATTTTTTTAAGGAGAAAAAATGGCAGCTTCAGAAAATTTAATTTATTTCGTAGACGTAACAAACCGTGACGGCGTCCAAACATCCAGACTGGGGCTGGCAAAACTCCAAAAAACCATTATTAACCTTATGCTCGACGATATGGGAATAACGCAATCCGAATTCGGCTTCCCGACTACCCGCCACGAGCTGAATTACCTCAACGGCAACCTCCAGCTCGTCGATAGAGGCGTAATCACGAAAACAAAGCTCTCCGGCTGGATGCGCGGCATTGCAAAAGATGTTTTTGAGTCTTTTCAAAATGTTCCGCGGCTTACTTATTGCAACCTTTCACAATCCACCTCGGATCAGATGATTAATGGCAAATTTCAGGGCAAAAAAACCAGAGATGATGTGCTGAAAATGACCTGCGAAGCCGTAGAAGCCGCCGTAACCTGCGGGGCTCGCATTATCGGCGTAAACGCGGAAGACGCCTCAAGAAGCGATTTGGATTTTTTAATAAAATTCGCAAAAGAAGTAAAAGCCTGCGGCGCAAAACGCTTCAGATACTGCGATACGCTGGGTTATGACGACCCGCACACCGCTTATGAAAGAATTTACAAACTCGCAAAAGAAACAGGGCTCGATATCGAAATGCATTTTCACAACGACCTCGGAATGGCGGCAGGATGCTCGGTTCTGGGGGCAAAAGCGGCGATTGATGCGGGCGTTAATGCATATATTAACACGGCAATCAACGGAATGGGCGAACGCGCAGGCAATGCCGACCTGATTTCCTGCCTGCTTGCGGTTCTGAAGTCCAGCGGTTTCGGCGGAAAATACAAAATTGATCCCAATATCGACCTTTCAAAAGCCTGGAAACTCGCAAAATACACCGCATACGCTTTCGGCGTGCCGATTCCGATAAACCAGCCCGCAGTTGGCAGAAACGCCTTTGCTCATGAATCAGGAATCCACGCAGACGGCGCTTTGAAAGACAGAAGGAATTATGAACTGTACGATTACGAAGAACTCGGCCGCGGCGAGCCGGAAATCGTCGAAACAGGCAGAATGATTACAACCGGCGAATACGGCGGAATTAAAGGGTTCAGAAATGTCTTCAAAAACCTTGAACTTGAGTTCCATGACGAAGACGAAGCCAGAAATATTCTCGAATTGTGCCGTTATGCCAATGTTCACACCCAACAACCGCTCACAGACAGCGAATTGAGGTTCATTTATTATTATCCCGACATTGCTGCGAAAATAATGACAGTTACGCCCTATTACATCCCGACCGGCGAGCTGAAAAAACGCGTTGATGCCAACCAAAATACAATGCCAGGGGCAATAATATAAAAAATTTATAAAGAATTTGTTTTTACGCTCTGTGATTGATATAATTAACCTATGTAGTTATTGAGTTGAGGGAAACAAATGAACTCTTATAAAGTCGGCATTGTCGGTGCGGGAATCTGGGGCAAAAATCTTGTCAGAAATTTTTATAACCTCAATTACCTTGACACCGTGTGTGATATGGATGAAGAGAACCTTGAGAGGACAAAAAATGATTATCCCGGGGTTCATCTGACAAAAGATTTCAGCGAAATGCTGAACAACCCTGAAATCGACGGAATCATCGTCGCAACACCGAGCCATACGCATTTCAAACTCGTAAAAGCGGCTCTTGAAGCGGGAAAAAATGTTTATGTTGAAAAACCAATCGCCACAACAAGCGAAGAAGCCAAAGAACTGAACGATTTGGCAACCTCAAAGGGGCTTGTATTGATGGTCGGGCACCTGCTTTTGTACCATCCGGCGGTTAATCGCCTGAAAATGATTGTAGAATCCGGCGAACTCGGCGAAATCAAATACGTTCAAAGCGACAGGCTGAATATCAACTATTTTAAGAACGACAGAAGCGTAATGTGGGATTTGGCGCCGCATGATGTTTCGATGATAAGCCATATTCTCGGCGAAGAGCCCGAACGCGTAATCTCCGCGGTCGGCGTAAGCTCAGAGGGCAACGAAATCATGGATATCACGCATGTTGATATAAAATACCCCTCAGGCGCAATCGCTCACGTTTCTGACAGCTGGATTCACCCGCAAAAACGCGTAAATCTCATGATTCGCGGTTCAAAAGGCAGCGCAATGTTCGATGATACGCTCACTGAAAACAAATTGCAGGTATTTTTGAACGACAAGCCCAATTCCGCAAGCACAATTTCGCTTGATTATCTTGAAATTGAGCCTTTGAAGCTTGAATGCGAACATTTCATCAAATGTATTGAAAACGGCAAAAAAGCAAGAAGCGACGGAGAAAACGGATATTTTGTCGTAAAAGTTCTTGAAGAAGCCGAAAAAATCATGCTCGGCGACAAGCTCAAGACGCTCAACGAGCACAATTTTGCGCTTTCAAGAAGCAAACAGTAGTCAAAGAGGGGCATTTTCGCCCTTCTTTTTAATAAAAACAAGAGGAGTTTAAGAAATCATGGCTAATATGATTACAATTTTAAGAATGATAATCGCGTTCATCGCAATCAGTCTTCTTTTTTACCAGACGCCAGCAAGTTACATTACAGCGTTCATTTTGACTGTTATTGCAATATGGTTTGACGGTTTGGACGGGTTTGTGGCGCGATTATTGAACGAAAGCTCAAAATTCGGTGCAGTTCTGGATATTCTGGGCGATAGAGTCGTTGAAAACATTTACTGGATTGTTTTTGCGGTTCTCGGGTGGATTCCTGTATGGATTCCGCTGATTGTTGTTACGCGCGGCATTATCACGGACGGTGTTCGCAGTATTGCGCTTGAGCAGGGCTACACTGCGTTCGGAAAAAGCACGATGATGCAGTCAAAAATCGGGCATTTTCTTGTTGCGTCCAATTTTTCAAGAGGAACTTACGCGGTAACAAAGGCGCTGGCGTTCGCATTGATGATTCTTTGCTATTTTCCGTTTGCGAACCTGAAACTCTTTTTGCAGGGCACTGATCCTACGATGTCCGCTTCGACTATGCACGCCTGGGAAGTTTTCCACAACATTTGCATAGCAATTTGCCCCTTTGCACATTTTTGCGTTTATGCAGCGGTGATTTTCTGCGTTTTGAGGGGAATTCCTGTTGTTATTGAAAGCAAAAGGTTTTTTGTTGAGGACAAAAAGTAGTTTTTTTAAAACAATATAGAAAAAGAGATAGAATTTCCTTTTCCGTTCCGATTCCCCCGGCTACGCGGATAAAATCGGCAACTTTTCCGAATTCATGGAGCCTCATCCATAGTCACTACAAAGAAAATTCTATCTCTTTTTCTATATTGAACATTTTTAAGCCAATTGTAAACAAATGTTAAAATATTATTTAAAATCCTAAAGTTGTGAAAAAAAGTGCCGATAAATATAATACAAAGACAGATTAGGAGCAGCGTCAATGATAAAAAAGGCACAAAGACCATCCAGCAACATTTCAGACGGAGTAGCATTTCTGCTCAGAGGAGCAAAAAAAAGAAGAGCAATGGCAGTTGCCAGCGCAAAGATGATTAACAACGATTTGGGTATTTCCTCGACGCTCGTTGCAGTAAAATAATTCGCCACTACGGGCAAAAGTAAGAAGTATGAGCTTTTTTAAAAACTAACCGATTCCATTTATCCTCTAATCTAACAACGGCTTCCCTGCGGAAGTCTTTTTTATATTGGGCGGAAGATTCATGCGGTTTCTTCATGATTGGTGTGGTTGTTTAGGCGCACAGCCCCGTCACGCGATTTATGCGGAGTTTGGTGGGGGCGGGAGATAGTTTCAAAACCTTACCACTACCCCATTTTGCGATTTTGTGCTTTATAATTCCTTTGCCTTTTGAGTTTCATGCGGTAAAATATAGTAAAGACAATAGATGTGAAGTGATATTTTGTATAAATTCGACTTTAAACTGGATGATTTTCAAGAAGAAGCCCTCTACCACATAAAAGAGGGCAAAAGTGTTGTGGTTTGCGCACCTACAGGTGCGGGAAAAACCTGTATTGCCCAGATGGCAATCCATAAAGCGCTGGAAGAGGGCGTCAGAATATTCTACACAACCCCGCTGAAAGCCCTTTCCAACCAGAAATTCAGCGATTTTTCAACAAAATACGGCGAGGATAAAGTAGGGTTGCTCACAGGCGACACTTCAATCAACCGCGGCGCCCAAATCGTCGTAATGACGACTGAAGTTTTCAGAAACATGCTTTATGGCACAAATTTCGGCTCTGTTACCGACAACCTGAAAGACGTGCGCTACGTTGTTCTCGACGAAGTTCACTACATGAACGACGAGCAAAGGGGCACCGTCTGGGAAGAAAGCATCATCTACTGCCCGACAAATATCCAGATAATCGCGCTTTCTGCGACTGTCGCGAACTCTCAGCAGCTCACAGACTGGATAAATACGGTTCATTCGCGCACAGAGCTGGTTTATACTGATTTTCGACCGGTTCCTTTGCGGTATTTTTATTACGATTCGTCAAAACCCGACACAATCCTGCCGCTTTTGACGCCCGAGGGTAAATTAAACAAAAAAATCAAGCCCGAAAGCCGTGCACAGGCTTTCAGAAGAAAAATGCCCATGCGTTCACCCGCACGCGAGGTTGTGGCTATTTTGCACAAAAAAGAGATGCTTCCGGCGATTTATTTCACATTTTCAAGGAAAAAATGCGATGAGCAAATGGAAAAATGCGCCCAGCTTTGCCTTGTAACCCCTGACGAGCGGAAAGAAATAAAGCGCATAATGGACGAATATTTCGCAGAGAACCCTTATTTATGCGAAAACAAGCATATTGAATACATTTTGAACGGTGTAGCGTCGCACCATGCCGGACTTTTGCCCGGGTGGAAAGTTCTTGTTGAAAAACTGTTCCAAAAAGGGCTGATTAAGGTTGTTTTTGCCACCGAAACCCTTGCCGCAGGCATAAATATGCCGGCCCGCTCAACGGTAATAAGCTCAGTTTCAAAAAGAACCGATTCCGGCCACAGAATGCTTACTGCGAGCGAGTTTTTGCAGATGTCAGGGCGTGCAGGCCGCCGCGGAATGGACGAAGTAGGCTACGTAACGGTCGTCGGAACGCCATTTCAGTCGCCCGAGGAGGTTGCAGAGCTTGTAACCAGCGACGCAAACCCGCTTGAAAGCCGTTTTTCGCCGACTTATTCAATGGTGTTGAATCTTTTGCAGCGATTCAGCCTTGACGAGGCAAAAGAGCTGATTTTAAAGAGTTTCGGGTATTTTTCGTCAACTGACCGTTTAAAACCGCTCATGGCGCAAAAATCCGAAGCTGATGCGGCTATTGCGGGGTTCAAAGAGTTTAAATGCTTTGCCGGACTGACAGCGGAGGACATGTTTGCGTACAACAAGCTCAGAAACACTTATATTGAATACAGAAAAATCCAAAAAACGCTCAAAAAGCAGATGAAGCACAAATCAGAGGAAAAACAAAAAGAATATCTCGAATTTGAGGCAAAAACAAAGGATTTTCTCAAAAAGGTTCACAGTTACGCGTGCGATACCTGCAAACTTTACAAAAAGCACATGAAAGAAACCGAGCTGCTCGAAAGGTTCCAAAAACGGGCGGACAAGCTCGCAAAAAATATTGAATATGAAAAAGATATTTATTGGAGAAAGTTCCTAAATCACACGGCAGCGCTGAAAGAGATGGGCTATATTGAAAACGATTATCCGAATGAAAAAGGCATGACAATTGCGGCGATTCGCGCTGAAAATGAGCTTTTTGTTGCGGAAATTATATTCAGCGGGGTGCTTGATGAGCTAAAACCGGACGAACTCGCGTCGGTTATTTGTGCAATCACGACAGAGGATTTAAGGGCGGATGTTTATCCCGAGCTGCCCATCAGCAAAGGCACGAGAAAAGCGCTCAACCAGATTAAAAACATCAGAAGAAGAATCAGCATTGTCCAGCGCGACCATGATATTGAAACCGAAATGTACATAAATTCATATTATTCGCCGCTTATTGAATACTGGGTGAACGGTGGTGAATGGAGCGAGCTGATTGAGCAAATCGGTGCGGGCGAGGGCGATATTGTCCGCAGTTTCAAGCGCACAATCGATGTTTTGCGCCAGCTCACGGTTGTTCCCAATGTTTCTGACAAATTAATTGAAACAGCAAGGGCGGCAATTGACGCAATTCAACGTTCGCCGATTGATATTGATTAGTTTTTTGTAAATTTCACGAAAATGTCTTGAATTTACTTGTTTTTCCGTTCCGATTCCTCCGGCCATGCGGCGCATAATCTGTTTTTTACCATTTTTAGAGGCCTCCTCCATAGTCACTCCAAAGTGAAATTCTTACTACAAAACTCCCCAACAACACAAAATTATACTATCATTCCATTGACCGAGTGAAAAAATGATGTTTGCGGTTTATAATTAGAAAATAAATCTAAATTCTAATAATAATGAAAATCATAAAAACATCACTTATCATAATTTTGGCACTTGCAATTCTGGCGGAAATGCTTTATTTGTTTGCACTCCCGCCGGCGATAAACTACGCGCTGAAAAAAGGAATTGTTGAAAAAATTATAAAAAAAGAAACCGGATTGGCGCTTAAAACCGACGAGCTGAAAGTCAGAACAACATTGGGTTTCAATGCTGTTGTTGAGGTTAAAAATGCAGTTTTGCGCGACGCAAATCATGAAAAAATCATGGATTCTCAGCAAATCAAAACAAAAATCTCAATTCCGTCCTTGATTTTCCAAACACCTGAGATAAAAAATCTCTACATAAACCGGAGCTGGGTGCGGATTTCCAGAGATGAAAAAAATGATATCTACCTCGGCACATACAAACTCGACAAAAACCAAAAAATCAAACTGAAACTCAAAAATTTCCGCGGAGAAATTACAAATACATCAATAATCTATAAAGACCTTCCGACCAATGACGAAATAACCTGCAGAATCAACTTTCACGTAAAAAAATACCGCGAAAATAAATACCTGAATACCGATTTTTTTGCAAAAATCTACCACGAAGCAAATGAATCCTCAGTCCAATTCCACGTAGACAGCAGGCTTCCGCTTCTAAAACACCTCGAAAAGGCGTCAATAACAGGTTCTGTTGAAAATTTGGATATTTCTGCTTATTCCGAACTTATTTCGATTTATGCACCCGAAGTAACAGGGCTGAAAGGCATTATCCGCGCAGTTTTCTACACAAAAACAACTGAAAATGACAAAAATAAACTCTGTCTTGTTGCACACGTCAAAGATTTAGGCATTTTTATGAAAAATCCCGACGACTCTATCCGCGCTGACCGCACGACAGACGTAAAATTTGAGGGATTTGCAAATGAAAAAGACCTGAATATATCAAAACTGGATGTCTACGGTTATGACTGGCAAACTAAAATCACGGGAATTGTGAAAAAAATTGGGAAAAAAACGCCCGTGCTTGACCTAAACGTAAAAATCCCCAAATCCAACACCCACTCCCTCGTTGCACTCCTACCGAATGTTCCCGACACGGACAATGCAACTAGAAAACTCAAAAAATACGGCGTTTTCGGGGAGATTGAAGCGGATTTAAAAGTCAAAGGTAACCCCGAAAGACCCGATATTTTCGGAAAAATGTTGCTCAGCGACCTGTACATACTTTATTATGACCCGCTTATCCCGAAATGCCGCATAGATATGGAGTTTAAGGGGCAATTCTTCGATCTTTATACAAAAGTTTTCGCAAGAAAAGACCAGTTTGTCGAAATCAAAGGCTCCGCAGACAACTGGCTCGGCGGAAAAGGGAATTTTCATATTGTTTCAAGCCCTGTTGTTGACCTTAAAACTGCACACAGACTACTTTTGCCCGTGCATGATGTTGTCGGGTTTGATTTAGGGCCTTTGCCTTATATGACCCTTTCCGGAATCGGAAATATTGACCTCAAAGTCCATGGAACGGTTGTTGACGGGTTTGCAAACGGATATTTCAATTTTAAAAACACGGATGCACAAATTGATGGGTACAATTTCAAACTCCTGAACGCCGCAGGGCACCTTGATTTCAAAGAAAAAGACATGTTTTTTGAAACAACACAGGGAAAAATCAAAAATTCTGCCGTAAAAATCACAGGCAACGCTGATTTGACAGGGAACGTAGATTTCAAAGTAAAATCGGACAGTTTTGACATTTCAGAGCTGCTTTCCATCGCAAAAACAAGCAAAAACCTGAAAAGGAAAGCCGAACTGCTGGCTCCGGTTGAAAAAGCAGGAGGAAACTGCAGTGTTGAGCTTGAAATAAAAGGGTTCGGCAGAGATTTTATAAAAGTAATGGAAAAAGCCGTGATAAGCGGAAAAATTAGCTTCAAAAACAACAGTGCAAAATCCGTTTTTGCCCCGATTGAAGCAAAAAAAATCAACGGGATCGCAAATTTCAACAACGACGACTGGAATGCGGATTTGAACACAGAAATCCTTTCATCAAAATTTTTCGTCAAAGCAAAATCCTACAAAAACGAACTTTTTGCCTCAATAAGCGCCCCATCACTAAATCTGGACGCGATTTTGAACTCTCCGGCTTTGAGAATTTATGAAAAAGGCGATTTCAAGAGTTTTCCGCCCACAAACTCGGTCATGGAGCTGAAAGCAGACTACAAAGGCAGCGCAAAAAAAATCGAAAAGAACAAAATTAAAATGAAAGGCACTTTCAAGCCCTCATCCGGCTCCGAATCACCATTTGTAATAAGCTCAGGCTCGGTCGAGCTTTTCGACGGCGATTTGTCAGTGAAAAATTTCCGCGCAAAAGTTTTCAATTCAACCGCAAAACTCCATGGCAAAATTATCAGAGTTTTTAGCGAAAAACCGGTTTATAACTATGATTTGTCAGTTATGAATTTTGACGTGGCAAACTTTGAGCGGCTGAAAACAATGCATTTTATGCCGCAATATATGCAAAAAATCCTCAACACTTATGAAAAGTACGCCGGACGTGCAGATGTGAACCTGACCTGCAGAAACAACTCAAATCGCGGCAAAGTAAAGCTTCAGCAGATTGCTTTTGTTCAAAAATCGCTCCAAATCCCGATAAACGTTGACAGCGGCGAGATTCATGTTGATGGTGACAAAATTCTTCTCAAATCAATAAACGCAAAATTCGACAACAACCCTATTTTTATGAACTCAAGCGTCACGAATCTCGCAAAAAACCCCGGATTTAACGGCTACATCACCACCAAACTCACAGAAAGCTTCATTAACAAATATGTAAACTCCAGCCTTACTTATCCGCTGAAAATTAAAGGTGATATTACATTTACCTCCGAGTTTTCGGGTGATGAGAGGGGGATTACCGTAAAACCCGTAATAAAATTGAACGAAGACGCAGATATTTACTATATGGGTTCAAGTCTCGGCGACACAACCGACAAAAGGGAAATCACAGGAAATATTCACATTAAAAACGGCGTTTTTGATATCAGAAAACTGACCTATCTGCGTTATATGACTTCGCAGAACGACTATTCCTACCCGCTGGAAATCCTCACCGTATACGGAAAAGCCATTCGGACAAAAAACAAATTTTTCGTCAAAAATCTCCACATTTTGACAAAAAACAACGCCAATGTGAAAATCTTCAACGCATTTTTTAAAAAATCCGTGCTTAAACAGGGAATGTTCAACTGCAGCCTTGTTTTAAACGGTGACGTAAACGCACCTGATATACTGGGTTCCATAAAAATGGACAGCATTGACATGCCTTTGTACGACACGATTATCAATGACATAAACATCAACTTTGCGCCCAAAATCATTGACCTTGAATTCAGCGGAAAGAGCTATGATTCGGATTTTCTGGTGAATGCACAGGTTCAAAACAAAACGACCCTGCCCGTAACCGTTGATAATGTAAAAATAAGCTCTAAAAAGGTTAATCTCGATTCAATCATCGACTCGATGACCAGAGTTACCCTCGGAAACATTGGCACAAGCCCCACATCAGGCAAACTTCCCGAAGAAAAGCTACAGATTTCACCCTCGGACATTATTATCAAAAAAGGCAGAATGGAGGCGGAAAATATTATCCTGCGCGGGCTTCCGGCAACGAACTATACAGGCAATTTCAACATCGGAAAAGACAATATCCTGAAAATCTCAAACATAAATCTCAACCTTACCGACGGAACCGTTCAGGGAAGCGCTTCTTACAACTTTAAGAACGCAAAAATCACGGCAGAGCTGAGAGCCGAAAATGTAGATGCAAATAGAGTTGCTGACGCATTTTTAGACGTAAAAAACCAGATTTTCGGCTCGGTAAACGCCTCAATCCATCTTTCCACCCACGGTGATTCAGAAGATGAGCGTATAAAAAACGCTAACGGAAACGTTTATTTTTCAATCTTAGACGGAAAAATGCCAAAACTCGGCTCGCTTGAATATTTATTAAAAGCCGGAAACCTTATCAAAAGCGGAATTACAGGTTTAAGCATAAATAACTTCCTCGACATTATTGCACCGGTAAAAACAGGTTATTTTGATTCAATCAAGGGCTCAATCCATCTCAAAAACGGCTCCGCAGAGAATCTCGAGATATTTTCAACCGGCAACAACCTCAGCCTTTACATAAAAGGCAAATATGATTTCCCCGAACAAAATGCGGATTTGATAGTTTTCGGACGTTTGACCAAAAAGTCGCAAAACATTCTCGGGCCCGTAGGAAACGCTTCATTTAACTCGCTTTTGAACCTTATCCCGGGAATAAAACTCGACCGCTCTGAAAAATCAAAAATACTTACAGATTTGAACAAAATTCCCGGTGTTGAGTTCAACGACCAGACTTACCGCATTTTTTCCGCAAAAATCGACGGCGACGTCAATGGTGAAAAATATGTAACTTATTTCAAATGGATTGAATAGGTAAATTTTTATTAACCTGACATAAAAAAACAGCAAAAAAATAAATTTTAGGGTGTTTAACCATTGCGGTACAAGGTGAAAGAGAAGAAATGAACATTCCGGTAATCAACCCCGTATCTTTTTCTGAAAGCAGGCAGGAACGGCTGCAAAAAATGGCTCGCTACTATGAAACCCGCGAGGACTACGGAAAAAATTCCGAAGAAATCAAAGGTCAAAAACGCCGCGCCAGAATCCTTATCGGTTCGTGCGTGAGCGGGGGGTTTCTGGGCGTTATTACTTATGCTATTGTTAAAATAATGAAAAATAAAGTCGTATAACGGGGCAAAAATGATTTCAGCAGTAAAATTCGGGCAAACCACAGCGCAAACCGGACAAAAATCCACTCCCAAAACAACCTCAGAACGTCAGGATTCACCTAAAACACCCTATTTTAAAAGCAAAACAGCCAGAACTGCAGCAATTTCAACAGGTTCGGTTCTCGGGGCAGCGATTTTATTTTTAGCCGGAAAAGTGCTCTACAATCGTCCGACAAAAGCGGATAAAGTACTAAAAGCAGCTCTGGAGAAGAAATATGCACCCATTTCTGAGGCAATCGGCAATATAAAACAAGAAATCAACACATATCTTGACACTTATCACCAAAAAACGCAGGAATACCTCAAGCCGCTTGATGAAAATCTTGAAAAACTTTTCAAAATTCCGCTCGAAATCAACAAAGAAAACGCAGAAAAAATTCTTGACAACCTTAAAGAATACCAAAAATCAAAAAACTTCATATTTTCAGAAGGAAAAGTTGCAGAAATCAATTCCCTTAGCGAAAAAAGCGGCAGTTCAATACTGAAAAAAGCAAAGAAAATAAAAAAGGATTGCTCTGATTTTCTGGAGTTTGCAAAACCCGAAAATCAGCCCAAAACCCGTCATTCAAAGAAAATAATCGAAGAATTCAAGAACAAAGCGGAAAATGATTTACGTTTTGCCGACCTAACAGCATTAACCTATAAATATCGTCCTGAAAGCCTATCGCTGGATTTTAAGGAGAGCCTTTTAAACAGGCAGCTCAAAGAAGCTGACAGAATCAACGAAATTCTTATAAAAATTAATCAGGTTAATAACTAAAATTTAGAATGCCTCCTTAAAAGCACCGTTAATTTTGAAATTTGCAGGCGCGCAAAGCGGTGTTTTATCATAATCAATCCTCATAACGCCGTAATAGTATGGTTCTTCATAAAGCGCCGGCACTGAAAAATGATAAACGCCTTTTTCGTCCTGTTTTATGCTTGCGTAGTGATAGTGCCCCGAAACGACCATCAAAATATTGTTATGGCGATTCAAAACATCCTGATATTCACGCTCGTTTATGATATTTGCCCTTTCATTCGGCACAGGTTCAAAAGCGGGAACATGCTGGAAAATTATAACCTTTTTATTTTTGTATTTTTTCAAAGTTTCATCAAGCCAGCTCAAAGTCTCCTGTGTAAAATATCCATGCGGCCCGAACATGCCCGGAGAAACGCTGTCAACAACAACAGCCGTAATATCCGAAGTCGGGTGGAACACGTAATTAGGAGTATATTTTTTCTGATTCGGGTTGTAGGCGGAAACGATTTGCCCGAACTCCTCACGATTCATTCCTGAATATTTATAAGAGTCATGATTGCCGACAACTATGTAATACGGCGATTTTATAGGGCTTATAGCCGTTAAAAAACCCTTTAAAAGCGGCGATTTGGACCTGTCAACATTATCACCCAGAAAAACAACAAAATCGGGTTTTTCTTCGTTCATACGCTGAACAGCACCTTTCAAAATCTTTTTTGCATCTGCTTTTGCACCTTTTGAGCTGCCATCGTTGTAATGTACGTCAGAAATTACCGCAAAATTCACGGATTTCGCGAATACAGGGGCGATTGCCAGTACAAACAGAACAAAAAACGCTAATAGTTTATAAAAAGCAGTTTTTTTCATCATTCATCTCCTTTGACGATTTGAACACCCGAGCTAGTGCCAAGGCGCGCGGCACCGGTTTTTATAAGCGCGAGGGCTTTTTCTCTGTCACGGATTCCGCCAGAGGCTTTTACACCGAGCCCGTATGGCGCAACAATTTTGTACATTAGTTCAACATCCTCAATCTTTGCTCCGACGCCGTTTTTCACGAATCCTGTCGATGTTTTTACAAAATCTGCCCCAGCTGACGCACAAATTTCACAAGCTTTTTGAATTTCATCTTTTTCCAGCAAATCCGTTTCAAGAATAACTTTCAAAACGCGGTTTTTGCAGGCTTTTCTGACAGTTTCTATATCAGATTTCACCAGAGGATAATTTTTGTCTTTTAATGCGCCAACATTCAAAACCATGTCTATTTCATCCGCGCCGTCTGCAATTGCGGTTTCAGCTTCAAACGCTTTTACTGTTGAAACGCTTGCTCCGAGCGGGAATCCCACAACTGTAACGACTTTGACATTTGAGCCTCTCAATTTTTCTTTTGCGAGCGCAACATTGCATGGATTTATGCAAACACCTTTAAATCCGTACTCTTTTGCCTCCTCAAAAAGCTTCAAAAGCGCTTCTTTCGAGGCATCCTGTTTTAATAATGTATGTTCGATGTATTTTGAAAGGTCTTCCATTTTTTTCTCCGATTATTTTTAGACTTATACTTTGACCGACTTCGTCGGGGATTCCCTTTTTTCAAGGGAATGACATCGATTTTTGTTATTCCGGGCTCAATTCCGGCTCTTTGGCAACGCCGGTCATAATTTTTGTTTCTGTTTTAAAATCTGCCATATCGAGCATTTGTGACGATTTGATTTTCTTTGGCGAGTGCTGCTCAACATGGGATTTTAAAAGCTTGAAGCAAAAATCGCAAACTTTTTCGTTAGCAAGCTCGTCATATCGCGATTTTGTGTCGTAATCGAGCTGCAAAAGCGCAGTCAGAAAGCCTCTAAGCTTGTTATGCAGCCTGATTGTCCCACACAACGGCCCTGCACAGTCCCTGCAAACGATTCCGCCCTGCGCAGCCGAATAATAAATTTCATCTTCTTTAGGCTCACATCCGCAAACTACGCAGTTTTCAAGCTCCATGGAATATCCCGCAATATGGGTGAGTTTTAACTGGAATTTCAGCACGGAAATCAAGAGTTCAACCTTGTTTTGGGCCTTTGAAATGCTCTGGAGCGTCATATAAAGCAGGTCATAAATCTCCTCGCTGTTCGGGTCGTTTTCAATCCCGAAGCTGTGCACGATTTCAGAGCAATAAATCGAATAAAACAGTTTATTCATGTCATTTCTTGTGTTTTTAAAGGTGTTTATCGCCTCAGCCTGACAGATTGTGTCGAGATTTTTGCCTTTGTGCAGCATGAGCTTGTTCGCAATGAGCATATCCATTCTTCCGCCGAGTTTGCTGGTGGATTTTTTCACGCCTTTTGCGACCCCGCGGATAATACCCTTGTCTTTTGAATACATGACGATGATTTTATCCGATTCGCTCAGGTTGTATGATTTAAGGTTTATTGCGTCTGTGGTGAAGTTTTGCATTTTTATGCCTAATAGTTGATATTGAACCTGTCAATCGTTCCATGGTAAGCGCCGCGGAGCATCTGGTTCATTTCGACCTTGTTATCGCTCACGTCGAGCGCGGTTTCCTGCGTAATCAAGCCCTCTTTTATGAGCTGGAGCAAGGACATGTTCATCGTAATCATATCGTTGTAGCTGCCTTTTTTAACAAGGTCATAAACCTGTTCAAGTTCGTCGCGGATGATAAAATCCTTGATTGTCGGCGTTACAACCATAATTTCGCACGCCGGAATGCGTCCGTGACCATCTTTTTTCTGGATAAGCTTTTGTGCAACACAGCCGCGAAGGGTTTCGGCGAGCTGTTTTCGGATATTGTCACGGTCTTTTATGTCGTACATGTTTACGATTCTGTTAACGGTTTGGATTGCGTCGTTCGTGTGCAGGGAGGCGATTACGAGGTGACCGGTTTCTGAAGCCTTGAGAGCACTGGTCATGGTTTCAATATCTCTGATTTCACCGATTAAAATCACGTCAGGATCCTGCCTGAGCGCATATTTTACACCGTCAGGGAAAGAAGTCGTATCGATTTCGACCTGACGCTGGGTAATTATGCATTTTTTGTTCGAATAAATGTATTCAATCGGATCTTCGATTGTGATGATGTGTTTTTGTTCACGAGTATTAATAAGGTCGATTAAGGAGGCGATTGTTGTGGATTTTCCGCATCCTGTCGGGCCTGTGACGAGAACAATGCCGTTATGAAATTTAGAAAACGCCTCAAGGCTGGGCGGGAGCTTCAGTTCTTTAAAAGTCGGGATTTCGTAAGGAATAATACGGAAAACCAGCGAAGTATTGCCCAGCTGGCGCCCGAGGTTTATCCTGAAACGGGAAACACCTTTAATTTCATAAGAAAAATCCAAATCAAACGCTGACTGAACCTTTGTGCGCAGATATTTGGGCAAAACAATATTCAAAACCCTTGAAATATCCTTTTCTGTGACAAGCGGGAGTTCTTTTTTTACGATTTTGCCGTCAATTCTCACGACAGGCACCTCGCCAATCCGCAAATGCACGTCAGACGCGCCCTCTTTTACCGCATTTGTTAAAAACTCGTTTATATCAAAAGTGCTTTCAATTACAGACATATTCTCCTCCTGTTATATTTTAGCTTATATCGGCAAAAAGCACAACAAATATGAAATCTCGTAACACCTACCCTCACACGCACCGCAAATAGCAGCAGAAAGGGTAATAGGCGGATTTTTAGCAAACTCTTAATCCAAAAGCCGCTCAAGCACATAATACCCCATAAAATACCCAGCAACTGCGGGCACAAAGGGGGTTGAGGCGGGAGAAAATTTAGTAAACTCGAAAATTTCGCCATCAGGGGTTTCGATTTTCTCGTGATTTTCGATTTTTTCAAGACTATGAGGTCTTTCACGGCTCGCAACCGCTGCGATTCCGCTTTCCACGCCCTGTTTTTTGAGCTGATAAATCACATTTTTCGTGAAAGTACATTTTGTATTCTGCAATTCCGAAATATCCGTAATATAAAGCGCCGTCGGGTCTTTCCGATTGCCGGCTCCCATTGAAGTTATGACAGGAATGCCGTGTTTTTTACAAAAAACAAGAAGTTCGATTTTTGAGCGCATTGTGTCGATTGCATCTACGACATAATCGGGTTTTGCCGCAAAAATCGCCTCCTCAAGCCGTGAATTATAAAAATTATCTACGGTTTTCAGGTTAATTTCAGGATTTATATCTTTCAGGCGCGCCTCGAAAAGTTCTGTTTTCTTTTTTCCGATGGTTGAATGCAAAGCAATAATCTGGCGGTTAATATTGCTTTCAGAAACCGTATCAAAATCGACAACTGTAAAATTCCCGACGCCGGCTCTGGCAAGCGATTCCAGAACAAATCCACCAACCCCGCCTGCGCCAAAAACCGTAACATGCCTGGATTTTAGGGCGTTTTGTGCTTTTTTGCCCCATATAAGTTCGTTTCTTGAAAAGATTTCTGACATTATTTTTTCACCGAGGAGCAGATACCTTCCATAACGTTCAAATAGTCATTTTCAGGTAAAGTCGAAACCGCACGGATTGCGTTTTTAAGATGCGGAGTCCTGTCATACCAGCGGCGCGAATGCCCGGAGGACTGATAAAGCCCCAGAACCCTTTCCACGCCTATGCTTACAGGTGCTTCGTCATTTTCTTTGTTCACATTTTTAATGGCAGTTGCCACGTCAATTATGTCTTTTGAAAACTTTTTCTGCAAATCTTTATTCAAATCTTTTAAAAGAGCCAATGCTTTTGAGGTTTCTTCGTATTTGTCGTACCAGCGCTTGTTTTCCACAATAAAATCCTCCCGATGATAATATATTTTATACTATTTCGGGATTTTGGGCAATTACCCCATAGAAATCCACAAAATCTGCTTCACAGGACGGGAAATCAAAATCGCAAGGAACCCGAAAACAAAATCATACACCATTTTCACTCCGCTTTGCATATAAATCCATCCAGCAACATTTGAAAACGCGTCACGATGTATAATCGCCATCAGCATTAAATAAAAAACCCCGACAATATGAATTGTCAAAACGCCCAGCAGCGAGGCTTTTGCAATATTGCCATAGGAAAATTTATCTTTCAAAAGGAAAGCAACAATGAAAATTGCGGGTATATAAGCCAGAATATAGCCGAAATTGTACTCAAAAAGGTACTTAATCCCGCCGCCCAGTGCAAAAATCGGAAACGCAAACAGTCCCAGCAGAATATAAATCACAACAGACAAAATCCCGAACCTTTTACCTATCAAAGCAGCAATAAAAAAGATAACAGGCACCTGCGGAACGTATGAATAGTGTTTAAGAAAGAGAAATTTCCCGCTCTCAGGGTCAGGCAGACCTATCATGTAATGCGAAAAATCAATCTGCGTAAAAGTCGCAATAACAATCAAAAACACGCACCATCCCATAACAACGAGCGTTCCGAGAGTGAGCCTCGTTTTTTTATTCGCTGCGTTGAAGTCTTCGAGTTCCTGTTTTAGTCGTTTTGTGTTATTCATTGCGCAGTTTTACCTGTTTCATCGCTTCTTTGTTTTGATTATATAACATTTTGAACTTTTCGTGCCAGATGTTTTCCGTAAACATTATCAGCGCGTTTTCATTGTTGTCCTGATAGTAGCCTTTTCGCATGCCTATTGATTTGAAACCGTTTTTTTCATAAAGGCTTATTGCCGCAATATTACTTTCTCTGACCTCCAGAGTTACATATTTAATCATTTCCGCATAGCAATCATCAAAAATCCGCAGCAGAATCGCCTGTGCAATCTTTTTTCGCCTTGCATCGGGATGAATCGACAGGGTCGTAACATGCGCTTCCTCAAAAATATGCCAGCAGCCCCCGTAGCCCAAAAGTCCGCCGTTTTCATCCCGGGCGCAGTAATAATGGGCAAGATTATTCGATAATTCATTATAAAAAGAATCTTTTGACCAGTGATGTTCGCCGTAGGAGAGCGCTTCAAGCTCTGCAACCTCGTCTACATCATCTTTTTCCATTTTTTTTATGATAATCGAATCCGGATTCATTTTTTTGCTTTCAAAATGCTTTTTTATCTAATCTAGTGTCGCCTTAGTCGATTCTTACCTCTCATCAAATATGACATTTAGTCATATTTGATTCGGCAGAG
>OGOC01000718.1_pt1 | contig 32181 bp, 20 predicted proteins | sample 1552561 | NCBI WGS metagenome assembly OGOC01 (sample SAMEA2580148, study PRJEB22360) | human gut metagenome | biome: human gut; feature: human-associated habitat; material: faeces | place: Denmark | collected 2008/2010
TTTTGTTTTACCGAAATCGAATAAAAGCATATTTGCAGAAACGGTAGGCGCATAGTACATGTTATATTTTTGCGACATCATTCTTGCATAACCAGGATTTGTCATAAGCATATCGTTTCTGGAGTAGCTTACGCCTGCGCTTAAGGTCGGGAAGTAGTTAGACCAAGCCTGCCCTACCATGGTTTTGTATATTTCTGCGTTGCTGATTGCTGACATAATTGTCGGGTGATGTGTTATCGCAAGTTTTATACAGTCGCTGAGCGTTACTTCGCCGTTCATATCAGAGTATTCTATCTGACTGTTAATTACGGGGAATTTGGTTTCATACATTCCCTCGGCTTCCTGTGAAGATTCTTTTTTATGAATGGCGTTTTCTTTGTCTTTTTTTATTTCACGTTTTATATTCGGTTTAGCCTTATCAGGTTTTACGATTTCTACTTTTTGTTTTTCTTTTTCTTTGAAGTTTCCTCAGGCTGTAAATCTTCATTCGGGTTCCCTGATTCAGGGGGATTTTCGGATTCTTCCGTTTCTTTGCCTGCGGGCTCTTCTGATTCAGCCGGTTCAACTTCCTCATCGGCGGTTTCAGGCGCAGAATCAGCAGTTTCTTCTTCCTGAGCGCCATCTTCTTCAGAATCCTGTGATTTTGCCATTTCTGCTTCGATAGCGGCTCTGATTTCAGCAGCTTTAGCCTCTTCTTCGGCTTTTTCGAGCTCCTCGATTTCTTCTTTTGTCCTTGCTTTGATAACAGGTATATTCAGCATAAGCGCAATCGAATCACCCTCGCCCTCAAGGTTCAAATCAAGTGCTTCGTTGTCGATTTCAATGTATTTTGAAATAACAGCAACGAGCTGCTCCCTCAATTTTTGCATTGTAATCGTATCGAGGTTCGTTCTGTCGTGCAAAAGAACGAGTTTTAATCTGTTAGTAGCGGTTTCTTTAGAGTTTTCGGCTCTATCTGACTGAAAGAAGCCCAAAACTTTGTTGTACAATCCCGTAAAAATATCTCTCATCGTTCCTGCCCCTTTCTATGCCTTAACCCCGAAGATTTTTTTCACTTTCGCAACGAAAGCAGCAAATCCTTTGGGTTCATCTATATCAAGGAACGGAACATCTTCACCGTTTATGCGTTTTGCAACATTTAAATATGCTTTTCCGGCAAGCGATTTTTCATCGTTTACAATCGGCTCGCCCTTGTTTGTGGAGGTGATGATTCCCGTGTCTTCGGGGATAATTCCGATTAAATCACATGAAAGAATATCAACAACATCCTCAACGCTCATCATATCGTTGGTTTTAATGAGGTTAGGGCGAACTCTGTTGAGCAGAAGTTTGTAAGATTTGATTTCTTCCCTTGCTTCAAGGAGTCCGATGATTCTATCAGCGTCACGAACAGCTGACATTTCCGGCGTAGTGACGACTATTGCCTCGGACGCGCCTGCAACAGCGGTCTGGAAGCCCTGTTCAATGCCTGCAGGGCAGTCAACAAGGATAAAATCGTATTCTTCCTGCAATTCTTCACAAATTGACTTCAACTGTTCAGCCGTAACAGCAGATTTATCGCGGGTTTGCGCAGCAGCAAGCAAGCACAGGTTAGGATTCTTTTTATCCTTAACGAGCGCCTGTTTAAGTTTGCAGCGTTCTTCAACAACGTCAACAAGTGTATAAACAATACGGTTTTCAAGCCCCAACAAGAGGTCAAGATTCCTCAAACCTATATCAGTATCAATCAAAACAACACTTGCACCGTTTTTAGCAAGCGCCGTACCGATGTTTGCGCTTGTGGTGGTTTTTCCTACTCCGCCTTTTCCGGAAGTAATTACGATTACTCGCCCTGTCATTATTTTTGCTCCTTTTATGTGGTTATTTTTAATCGTTTAGTTTTAAAATTACAATATTGTCATTGACAATGCGCGCTTCTTCCGGCATTACCGTGTTGCTTTTGTCAACATAAACAATATTGGAGGCGTCAGGCCTACGCGCAAAGAAATCAGCAATGCGAAGCTGAATTGCATTAAGCTGGAGAGCACGGATTCTGGCTTTTTTGTTTCCTTCGCTGCCGGCATGAGCAATTCCGCCCAATGCCCCCCAAACAGTTATATCGCCCAGTGCATGAACCTCTGAACCCGGGTGGCAGTCGCCGATGATAACAAGATTGCCCTCTGCTTTTATAACCTGACCTGAACGAACGGTTTGTTTTATGTATTTTGTGGGCATTTTTAAAATCAGATAGTCCTCTTCGGTCAATTCTTCCTGAGGAATCTCAATTTCAAAGCCTTCTTTAGCTTCCGGGAAGTTTTTAGCCTCCTGCGCAAAGATATTTTCAAGTTTGTTTTCAGAATCAAAAATGCTGTCCAATTCGTCCTGTATAGATTTTTCTTCTGACTCGCTTTTTGGTGCAGTTTCTAAATCAGAAACGCTATTTTCTGTATTTTCAGCAACAGGCGCAAAATCATGTATTTCATCATCTGAAATTTCAGGAGCAGCCTCCGTTGTTGCGACTTCTTGAGGAGTTTCTGGTTCTTTTTCTTCCTTTGTAACATCCAGCTGTGTTTCAAAAGGTTTTGCACTCTCGCCGAAGATTTTTTCTTTAGCTTTTTGAGCAGCAAGCATCATTTTTTCTTCAAAATCTTCCTCGATTTTTTCCTCTGAAACCTCAAATTCTTCTTCGGCTTCGTCCGTTGCCTCATCGATAGCTTCTTCAAGTTTTTGTTCGGGAGTTTCCAGGTGTTCTGTCATAGGAACATATTGAGAAACCGGTTTTTCGTCTTCTTTGTCTTTTTCTTGAGCCGCATTACTAATCAGAAATCCCAGTGTTGCAGCAGCAAGCTCGGTTTGCTTTGATTCAGAGGAAACGACAGAAAGTGTTGAATTTATGCTGTTTATGAGCGAGTTTATGCTCAGCAGTTGCGATTGATTTAGGTCAATATTGCCGAGTTTTAAAAATACTTTTTGATTATGAGCAGCCTCCGCGTCAATTATTGTACTTAGTTCAAATACAACATCCGCCGGAGTTTTAGCATAAGTTAAATCTATAACATACAAATTTTCCGATGAAATGTTTTCCATATAAATCCTTTAACCATTCTCTTTCTTAAAGGATATATGAAATATTTACGAAATACAAATTTTTTGCAATGTTTTGTATCAAAAAATTTATAATTTATTGCCATAAAATCCAAAAACAAAAAACTCCGCTAATTACGGAGTTTTTATTCTTCATCATTTTCTTCGTTCAATCCGAGTTCGATGTCTTTTCCGAGCTTGAGAGCTTCAAGTCTGTTTTCAAGTTCAATTTTTTCGTTTTTAGCTTTTTGAATTTTAGCCGGAAGCTTGGATTTGTTAGTTTGAAGAGCTTTGAGCTCATTTTCTTTTGTTGTGGTTATTGCTTTTCTTTTTTCGTAGATTTTGTGGATTTTTTCCTGCTGTTGTTTAAGTTTTTCAACCTCTGCAGCTGCTTCACCAAAAGTTTTATGAGCTTTGATTCTGGTTTGTACTGCGTCTTCATATTTTTGTTTTGCAGCCACTTTTTCTTCATAAAGCTTGTCAACTTTTGCTTTCATATCAGCATAACCCGGATCAGAGGTTTGCATTTTGTTCAAAGCGAGTTTTGCTTTATCATATTTTGAGCTTGCGTTTGTATATGCATCCATAGCTGAAGATTCATCATCTTTTGCTTTTTCAAATGCATCGTTGAGCTTTTGGGATTCTTTGTCTTTAATTTTTACTGAATCATCGATTGTTTTTACCGCTTTTTCTGCGTTTTCTTCGCTTTTTCTGGCATCAAGAACTTCGTTCGACTTATTATCAATTTCTTCATCGATATCAGCAAGTTCCTGCTCGGCTGCGGCAATGCTGGAATCGAGTTCATCAACTCCGGCTTTAATTTCATCAATATTTTCAGAATCTGAAAGTGATTTTGATGATTTTACTGCGCCGTCTATCGCTGTGGTTTCAGCTGTTGCGCCTTTTTTTACGGCAGGTGCCGAGCTTGAAGAATTTTCAACATTAACTTTTGTGCCGTTCTCGGATTTTTCTGACTTTTTGCTTCCAAAAAGGTTGCTCAAAGAACCGATTATTGAAGTAACTGCCGATGCAATACCAAATACACCAATCATTTTAGTAACGAAATTTAAAAATCCGTTTCCGCTGTTTCTATAATTAGAAACATAATTTGTTGTAGGATATAAATCTCTGAGATTGTAACCTGTATTGAAGTATTTGCAAGAATCTTTTCCGTAAGCAAGTGAAAATACGTCTGATGATTTTGTATCAATTCTTGATACATCCTTGCCGATGTTAAAGTTGCTGGGTGAAACTCTTGAAACATTAAAAGGTTGTTGCCAGATGTTTATTTTTGCCGCATTTGAACCGAGGCTCGTGTAAGCGGGTGAACAGCTGTTAGATGCTGCTGCCTTTTTAGTTAAATTTTGTTTTACTTCTCCGCTCATATCGACCTCGTTTTATATAACTGTATATATAATAAGTATATAACTTTTCAAAAATTGCCTTTTTGTATATACTTTGTGTTACATTTCTTAATATTTCATATAAATTTGAACAAAACAGCAATCTGTGATACATTTTTGCTATGGGAGAAAATTTAGATATAATAACCATAGGAGAGGGACTGGTAGAGCTTTCGAGTAACAAAAGTCTTACCTATGCACAAACGCTGGATAAATATTACGGAGGAGATACGCTCTGCACTGCGGTTGCTGCGCAAAGGCTCGGTTCAAAAGTCGGATATATCACCCGCGTGGGAACCGATCATTTTAAAGAGTTTCTTTTGGACAGCTGGCAGCTTGAGGGATTAGATATTTCACAGGTAAAACTGGTTGAGGGGATTAACGGCATATATTTTGTTGCATTGCCTGAAGACGGCGACAAAGAATTCTCTTTTTACCGCAAAAAAACCGCCGCTACCAGACTGTCAGTGGAAGATATCTCTGAAGAATACATAAAAAGCGCTTCAATTGTATATTCAACCGGCGTCACGCAGGCACTTTCAATTTCTGCAAGAGAAGCGGTTAAAAAAGCATTTGAACTGGCAAAAAAACACAATATAGCAACAGCCTACGACCCGAATTATGATTCCGGGCTGCACAATATTGAAGAAGCAAAAGAAGAGCTGGATGAAATTATTGATTTTACAGATATTCTCTTTTTGAATCTCCAATATGACGCACAAAAGCTTTTTGAGGTGGAATCACCGGAAAAAATTATAAAACACTTCTGGGACAAAGGAGTTAGCACCGTGGTCGTAAAATCAATCAAAGACGGCGGCTATCACGTGGGTTATGCGGGTGATATTAACTTTATTGGCTTCTGGTCAACGGAAATTGTTGATTCTACGGGCTCGGGAGATACGTTTAACGGCGCATTTATCCATGCAATGAGCTCAGGAATGTCGGCTGTTGAATCAACAAGGCTTGCGTCAATAGTTGCTGGCATGCAGTGCAAAGGAATCGGCGCAATAAAATCAATTCCTTACAAAGAGCAGGTATATTCGGCATTTTATGGATAAAAAAATCAGAGCGGCTATTTCAGGATATTATGGTTTTGACAATTTCGGCGACGAAGCGATTTTGAGCTCGCTTGTCAACGAATTAAAGAAAAACGACATAGATATCACCGTATTTTCTAAAAACCCGCCAAAAACCTCGGAAAATCTTGGAGTTATGTCGGTAAACACTTTTGATATAAAAAAAGTGCTTGAGGTTTTGAAAAATACCGACGTGCTTATAAGCGGCGGAGGGAGCCTGCTTCAGGACGCAACCAGCCTGAAAAGCCTCTTGTATTATCTATTTGTTATTTCAGCGGCTTTGCACTATAAAAAAAGGGTTATAATTTTTGCTCAAGGTATTGGCCCGATAAAAAACCTTTTCGGGCGGCTCCTGACAAAGTCTGTACTTAAAAAATGCGCTTATATCTCGGTTAGAGATGAAAAAAGCCTTTTCAGAGTACGAGGATGGTGCGCAAAGGCTGATCTGGTAAATGATCCGGCCTGGGGAATGCCGCTTTATCCGGCAATTCCTATGGGCAGGGTGGGAATACAGCTCAGAGATTGGAAAAGTCTGAGCGGAAAGTACCTTTTTACGCTTGCTCGTCAGGTTGCAATGAATTTTTCTGACAAAGAAATATATATATATTCTTTTCAGGACGCACTGGATTTGGAAATCTGCAAAAAATTTGAGGGAAATTTAAAACTAGCAAATCCAGCAATAAAAACAAAAATTATCAGCGGTTTGAGCATTGATGGAGTGCTGAAATCGTTTTCAAATCTGGATTATCTCATTGGCATGCGCTATCATGCCTGCCTTTTGGCGCTAAAATACGGAATCAGAACGCTGGCGCTGAGCTATGACGAAAAAGTCGAAAAACTGGCAAGAAGATTCGAAATCCCGTGCTCAAATTTAAACGACACGCAATGTCTGGAAGAAAAAATAGACAAACTCAAAAAACTCGACCCCAAAGAGCTAAAAACAAAAGCAGACGCAGTTATTTTTGACTTTTCAGGAACGCTCAGAGCGATTAAAAGCTAATCAAGCACGACCTTTTTCAACCCCTTAGGCTGGTCAGGATTTCGCTTCAAAAGGTTGGCAATTTCGCACGCAATGAGCTGCAGGGTAATCAGTGAGCCGAAAATAGCCTTGATTTTTTTGCTTGTCTTAATATATATATTCATGTCGCCGCAATCAGCCTCCTGAACCGAGGTTATGCAGGCAATTTCGGTCGTATAATCAGCACGGATTTTCTGAATGTTCCTTTTTGCTGAAATTTCGTTTTCGTCATCAATAATTGTAATAACAAACGCCCTGTTATTAAGCACTGCAACATGCCCGTGCATAAACTCGCCAAAAGGATAAGCCATGACATTTATGTAGGAGGTTTCTTTGATTTTCAATGCCCCCTCTTTTGCCACGGGGTAGTAATTTTTGTTCCCGAGAATAACAATATTGCTGTGAGTCGAGGCTTCTTTGGCGACTTCATTGATTTTTTCCACATTTCCGATAATCCGCTCAAGATAAAGCGGCAAACGGCGCAGGGCTCTCAAATCAACAAACAAATCCTCGCCCCTGAACTCTTTTATCTTTAAAATAATAAAAATCATGCAAAGAAGCTGCGCGCAGAGCGCTTTTGTTGACGCAATGCTCTTTTCGACGCCTGCATCTGAAAGAATCCGGTAATCACAACCGTTCCACAGGGTCGAATCCTTGGCATTCGTTATGCACATTGTTCTTCCGCCCTTTTCTTTTATTATTTTAAGGGCATTGAGCGTGTCGGAGGTTTCACCTGACTGGGAAATAAAGATAAAAAGGGTTTTTGGCGTTACGAAGTGATTTTTTTGGAGGATAAATTCACTTGAATACTCATATTCGCAAGGGATTCCGACCATTTCTTTGAAAAGCGGTGCTGCAATTGCCGCGCAGTTGTAAGAAGAACCGCTCGCCGAAATCACAATATTGTCTATGTCGTCCGGCATGCTTATATTTATGCAATTGCCCTCTGACACGTACATGCCGAGAAGTTTTTGAACCACTGACGGCTGTTCAAAAATTTCTTTTTGCATAATTGATTTGAGCTTCTGGTTTTCCATCACAACCTCACTTCTTATTACATTCTGCCGTAAGTTATCAAAACTTACACTATCATTATCGGCATAATCTTATTAAAAGTTTAATAAAGTTGCAAAAGTTTACAATTATCAATAAAAATCAGCAAAAAAAATTCTTTTCTGAACTTGAAACATAAAAAGGGAGAAAAAAAATGTTCAAAATAAGACCCAAAGCCGTCAAAAGCACAATCCGCACAATAGATCAAGAAATGAACCAAACTCGGGCAAGATACGAAAAATATCTTGGAGAAACAAGCCGCGATTTTGTCGCAAAACGCAGCAATGTTGAGATAAGAGACCCGCACACAATGGCAGAAAACTCATACTGGGAATTGAGAGCCCAAATCAACCCGATAAATGACTTAGCGAAAAAAAACAACAAAGATGTAAAGTTTGAAGATGCACGAGCCCTCATAAGGGATGATGAGTATGCCTCCGCAGCAATAGAAAACAGACTTTCTTCAAAAATTCTTGTCACCACCATAGATAAAAAAACAGGTGTCACTGACTACACGCTTATTGACAGGTTTAAACACACTGCAAATGAATTTTTGCAAAAAATTACAGATTTTATAAACGCACCTATTAAATAAGCCCAAATATCTTTTAATTAGTAAAATTCGCCTACGCCAAACGTGAATGCACCTTTGCTGGTGCCTTCAGGCACGCCCGTAAGCGGATAGCCCCAGTCGATGGCAAGTGGCCCGACTCCGGGAACAAATACTCTTACACCAATACCGGCAGTGATGGCATGGAGCGGACGGTTATATATTTCGTTTGTAACTGTTGAGCCGTAAATCTGACCTGCGTCAACAAAAGCTGCAAGTCTGATATTTTCGAGGAATTTTGCCTCGGTAAATCTGTCAATAAATGGAATCGGAGTCAGGAATTCAGCAGAACCCATCATAAATCCGGTACCTGTACCGATTCCGCTCATTCTGAAACCTCTTACAGTATACGGGCCGCCTAAACGATATGCCATAACCTCGGGCATGCTATCGCCATGGACTTTTCCGCCAGCTCTGAAAGCAAGTGACACAGTCGATTTCTTACCAACAGGGTAGTAGCGTTTAATACTTCCCGTAAGTTTTCCATATGTGTTTTCAAACCCGTCAAGAGCAATAGCCTCGTCAAATCTTGCAGTTGCAAATACACCTTTTCTCGGATTTGTCTGATTATCCCTTGTATCATAAATCAAGCTGGGTGAAAGCGTCAGGAAAACGCCGCCCTGCAGCTGTTTTGCGCGTTCGGAAATAGGAATTCTGTGAGCATTATACAAGCCGAGAATCTGATTGTAATCCCCCTCTTTTACATCAACATTTTCGAGCCCGATTCCAAAAGAACCGCTGAGATTTTTATACTCTTTAAACGGATGAGATATAGTCGCCTCAATACCATAACGCTGCTCAATAGCAAGAGGAATCTGGTAGCTGGCAAAATCACGGCCGAACGCTTTTACCATTAAAGAGTTATCAGAACCCTTGAGTTTTGGCTCAAACCAGCTGATTTCAGCCTGCAAATTAGCCCTGTTAAGAGTTGAGCTGTCTGCCATGATTACACCGGTACCGGCAAGGACGTTAAGAGAAATTCTCTGCCCCATGCCGCGGAAATTGTTTTCCGTAAAGCCCGCTGAACCGAAAAGCCCCGTCGCAGTATCCAAACCACCTCCGATTGAGATAGTTCCGGTTCTTTGCTCTTCAAGATGAATCGTTACATCGTAGCGTTCCGGGTTTTCTTCGCTTCTTTCAATAGTTCTTTTGACATCTTTAAACGCCTGCGTTCCGTACAAGCGCATCAAATCCATTTTTATGAGATTTTCATTATAAACCGTGCCGGGCTGCGTAAGAACATTTCTTCGCACAACGAATTCTTTTGTTTTTTTGTTCCCCTGAATAATTATAGAATTAATTGTGCCCTCATCAATGGTTAAATTTACAGTTCCATCCGGATCATCTGTAACATTTGTAACACGTGCAAGAATATACCCATGGCTTGCGTATAAATCCTGAATCTGCTCTATAGCATCATTAAGCTCATGGATATTTTGAGGTTTTTCGAGCATGGGCTCCAGTATTTTCAAGATTTCACCTGTCGAAATTGATTCGTTGCCTTCAATCATAAAGTCAGTAACAGGCAGGTTTTCCTCGACAATAATTTTAAGTTTTATGTTATTATCGTCCAGTTTCACTGGCACAGCTTTGATTTTTTCACTAAAATAGCCCATGTTATAAATAGATTTGAGGTTCTGCTGGACAACTTCCGCGCTGAAAGCATCACCCGGCTTTAACTCCATCTGACGGTAAACTGCATCCGTGTCAATAAGCCTGTTTCCGGTGATTTCAATGTTTTTAATGTGAACAGCTGATTTTGGAAGCTCCTGCTTAACTTCTTCCTGCTGAGGTTCTTCAGAGGAGGGATATGCAGTGTTAAAAAGGGATTCGGTGTTCAAATCGCCAAAAATTGAGCTGCGCGAAGACGGAGAGTCCTCCCCTTCGGCAAATGCAGGCGCAGCCAGCATCATAAGAATCCCCAAAGCTATTGATATTGTCTTTATATTATTCCCAAAAGTATTAATTTCTCAATTCCTATTTGTGAACCTCTTCCTAAATATTATAACCTTAAAAAATAAAAAGTATCAACACCGGTTAGCAGTACAAGCAACTTAGTTATATAATCTTTATATTTGTTAATAAAGTTTGAATTGCGGGTTTAAAAATTCAAAAAAAGTGGTATTATATAAATATGTAAACTACAGTTAATGTAGGATTACTTTGTGCAAGGAGTGCACTACAATTTGTTAAGGAAACAACTGAGGTGAAATAGCATGACAATAAGTTTTTCAGGATTAGGTTCAGGTCTTCCGATAGATGAATGGATCGAGGCACTTTGCAGCTCGAAACAAACAACTATCGACAATTTGACTGCAAAACAAACCACTTTGCAAACAAAAAGTTCGACACTGAACTCTTTAAAATCACTATATTCCACGCTGGAAACAACAGCAACAAAATGGACAGATTCTCTTCTAGGGCCGACTTCTGACTTATTTTCAAAAGTGGCAGTTAAGTCTTCAGAGGATTCAAAAGAAAATAAAGCAGTCACTGCAACAGTAACAAATCTTTCAACACCGTCAGAGTTTGATATCACTGTAGAAAGCTTGGCTTCACAGACTTCCACAGTTACAGATAAAAATGATGCTTGGAAAAATGCATCCAACAAGCTCTCCGAACTCGGTTTCTCCGGAAAAGGAACATTGAATATCAACGGCACAGACATTACTGTTTCTGATGATATGTCAGTAAGTGAACTTGTCTATAAAATCGGCAATTCAGGTGCCGGAGTTAACGCCTATTTAAAAGGCGGCCAGCTTGTTCTGGAAAACAAAGAGTACGGCGCAAAAGAAATGACAATTTCCGGCGATTTTGCCGATGCTGTCGGTCTTAGCAAAACAGAAAACCAAACAATCGGCGACAATGCGGTTTACACTATCAACGGAGAACAAAAAACTGCCTCCTCAAACAGCCTCGATAGCTCTGATACTGGTATTATAGGGCTTTCTATTGAACTAAATTCAGTAACAACCGACCCGGTAACGCTAAGAATCTCCAGAGAAGCTGACGAATCAGGCGTTAAAACAGCTTTAGATGAATTTGTCAGCGCGTTTAACAGTGTTATTTCAAAAACAGACACTGCAACAGCTGTTGGAGGCGACCTTAACGGGGAATCATCACTTAATTATATAAGAAATGATTTAAGAACCCTCATCACTAGCAATGTTGGCAGCGGAAAATACAAATCGCTTGCAGATATTGGTATTACAACCGGTGCTGTTGGCGCCAGTGTAGATGCTGACACTTCTCAGCTCGTTATTGATGAAGAAAAATTCAAAGCTGCGTTCGAGGCTGACCCTGACGCTGTTAAAGAACTTCTTGTCGGCAGCACAGAAAAAGGCACAACAGGTTTAATGCAGGAGCTTCAAACCGCACTTAAACCCGCACTGGATTCTCAGTCAGGATATTTCAAAGCCCGCAGCGATTCTTTAAACAGCGAACTTTCCAATATAGCTTCTAATATTGAGAATAAAAATTCTGCGTTGGAAACATATAAAGCAAACTTAACAAAAAAATACAACAATATGGATTTGATGATTGCTAAATTAAATCAGCAATTCACACAGCTGCAAAGTACGCTTTCAGCACTTTTCCCGTCTTCTGACAGCTAATATTAAAACAGCAATAAATAAAAAGAGGCATTCTCAAAATGCCTCTTTTTTATACCTCTCTTCTGCATTCGATAGCTTTTGCAAGCGTAATTTCATCAGCAAATTCAATATCAGAACCAATAGGTATACCGAAAGCAATGCGGCTCACTTTAATATTGAATGGTTTTAACAGTTTCGTGAGATACAAAGCTGTAGCCTCGCCCTCAACCGAGGTGCTGAGCGCAAGAATAACTTCTTTTATTTCAGTATCCGCAACTCTTTGCAATAGCTCCTTAATTCTTATGTCCTCAGCACCGATTCCGTCCATCGGCGAAATCAATCCTTGCAAAACATGATATTTTCCCTTGTATTCATTGGTTTTTTCAATAGCAATCAAATCCTTTGTTTCGGCGACAACACAGATAATCGAATTATCACGGGAATTTGAGCTGCAAATCTCACAGGGGTTTGTTGCAGACATATTAAAGCATATATCGCAGTAGTGAATGGTTTCTTTTGCAGTAATTATTGTCTGAGCAAATTTTTCCACCTCATGCTTTGGCATTTTCAAAAGATGAAAGGCAATTCTTTGCGCAGAACGAGGCCCAATCCCGGGAAAACGCTGGAAAAAGTCGATTAAATTGGCTAAAGGTTTAGTATATTGCATTAAAACAATCCCGGAATATGAATACCGCCCGTAAGGGATTTCATTTTAGCTTCCATTGCTGTTGAAGCCTGTTCTGTAGCCTGTTTCATGGCTGTTGCAATCAAATCCTCAAGCATTTCGAGTGTATCATCATCAACAGAATCCGGATTTTCAGGGTTCAAAGCAGCTTTTGTTAATTTCAAAGCCTTGAATTTGCCCTGCCCATCACAAATGGCTGTTACTGCACCGTTTCCGGAAACAGCAGTGAATTCCGTATTTGCCAGTTCAGTTTGAGCCTCTTGCAATTTCTTTTGCATTTGCTGTGCCTGTTTCATCATGCTTGCGATATTCATTGTTTATCTCCCCAATCTTATTAATTTTACGTGTAATAAGATTATAAAATAAAAGGCGTGTTATTTGCAAACACTTGAAAAATAGGAGCATTAAACGTATAATTTTTTTAAGAAATTTTAATAAAATTGTGGAGTAATAATGGAATTTTCAAAAGTTTTAAGCTATGTACCTATGGTTATTGAATCTTCATCACGCGGTGAACGTTCTTTCGATATTTTTTCAAGACTTTTAAGAGAAAGAATCGTTTTTCTGGGCGAAGAAATTGATGATGAGCTTGCAAATTCGATTGTAGCCCAGCTTTTATTGCTAGATTCAGAAAATCCTGAAAAAGACATTATGCTCTATATAAATAGCCCCGGCGGCGTTATTACGGCAGGAATGGCAATTTATGATACAATGAAAAGCCTCAGATGCGACGTAAGCACAATTTGTATAGGCGAAGCAGCAAGCATGGGCTCATTTTTGCTCTCATCAGGCACAAAAGGCAAAAGGCTCTCGCTCCCGAGCTCAAGAATTATGATTCACCAGCCTTTAGGCGGGGCACAGGGACAGGCTACCGATATTGAAATCGAAGCAAAAGAAATTATAAGAATGAAAAACATGCTCAATGGCATACTTTCCGAAAATTCGGGACAGCCTATCGAAAAAATCAAGCAGGACACCGAGCGCGACTACTACATGTCCGCGCAGGAGGCTGTTGAATACGGCTTGATTGACAAAGTCATTACCCGCGCTTAATATTTCTTAATAATCTTAAAAAAGTTTTTATCTAATTGTTCATTAGTTTATATGTATTTTATGATGAATAATTATAGATTTTTTATATATTTTTAGCCTTTACAAACCTTCGAAAGGTTTGTAATGCCTTAACTTGAGCACATTTTATACTTTTCATGAAAAATAAAAGATGATTTGCGCAATTTTGATTTAAAAAATGTTTTTATATAAGAGTAAGGTTAGAATAATTGGTTACGGTAGGAGAACTAAAGTGTACGCAATATTTACAATGCGAAAACTGCAATTGACTCAGCGCATCAACCAGCTTCAATACAGGCAGATGCAGCTGGCACAAAGGCTACAAGATTTAGCCGCTTATGCAGCAAATATTGCAGACGGTGTGATTACACCGGGCGAATTTATGAGCAGTCCGGCCAGTATTTTCGGAGTTCAGCAAAACTACCTGAACAGCAGCATTCCGAAAGCTCTCTTCCAGGCCAGCATGACCACGCAAATGTACATGAATAATATGATGCAGATGAACGCACAATCAGGCGGTCAATATGGAATGGCGGTTGATCCGTCGAACCCGAATTCGATTAATATGAATCAATTCTTTATATTCAATTCATTTTTCAGGCAGGCTCTTGATGCTGCTGGCAAGGCACAGCAAGCGCAGATCAAAAAGATGGAAACAGAAATCCAGAACGAAAAGCTGCAAATCGAAACACAGCTCAAAGCCGCAGAAGCAGAAATGGAAGGCGTAACAAAAGCAGAAGAACAGGGAATAAAGGAATCCGCCCCTAAATATGCTTAATAAAAATGATTAATTATTCCTCGAAAGTGTGTATGAAGTAAATAAACAAGCCTCCCTCCGGAGGTTTTTTATTTTTTATATTGGGCGGAAGATTTGTGCGGTTTTGGCACGATTATAGTGGTTGTTTAGAGCACAGCCCCGTCGGTTATCTTGGTGTATTTTTTGCACGGGGCGGGAGACTAAATTGTAATATACTAGCAAAAATATCTTTGCCGGAGCATTATACCACTATGAAAATCACAATCCTGCCGGTATATACATATCAAAATAAAAAAATATCACCCTCAAGCACTCCGCTAACGCCCAAAAACGACGAAAATGCACTGAATTATAAAACAACATCGTTTAAAGGCACATGGAACTGTTTTAAACAGAATACGGATGCGCTGAATTTTCAACATGCAAGAACAGAAAACAAATATCTGTACTCCGAAAGCAAAAAAATCATCTCTGCCTGCAAAAACACGGACGGAAGCATCAATAAAACCATTCTGGCCCTGGCAAAAGAAATTTATAAAGTCGAAGGGAAAATTTGCCCGATTAACCCCCAAATACTCGAAAAACTCATTTTAATGAGCAAAGATAAAAACCATAAATTTCAACCGGAAATGCTCGAAGCAGTGCTTGAATATCAAAAAAACAACTGTATGGCACAAACTGAATTATTCATTGAAAATGCCCTGCTGATAGCAAAGGATTCCGACGGAATATTTAATACGGAAGTAATTAAAATTGCCGGAGAACTTTATTTTCCTCTAAAAGACAATGAAGTTATTACCATAAAAAGCTGTTTGCAAAATAAACAGGGTAAATTCGACAAAAACTCAACACAATTATTAAGTTCAATTTTTAAAAATTATAAAAACAAAGAAACTCTTGACTACCACATACAAGATTACTGCAAAATCGTATCTTTATGCAAAAACAAAAAAGGCAAACACTCAGAAGAAGCAATTGCATTCGTTGAAAAAGCAATGAGAACGATTAATAATGATGAATGCTTCAGATTTTACACAACAAGCTGCCTTGAAAACAGCAAAGATGACCAGGGCAATTTTAAGCCGGAAATATGCAAATTTCTCAAGCATTTTAAATCAGATATTCAGTATGACACACCGAAAAGAGCTGCTGTAAGCGAAATAGTCCAAATATGCAATAATCAAGGAAACCTCGATCCAAAAGCCGCAGATTTCGCCCTAAAGTTGAAAAAAGACGGTTTTTCTCCGCAGGAAATCTTGATTGTTTTAAAAATAGTGAAAGGGCATTCGAGTTTCAGGTTTAAAGAAGAACTGGCAAATGATTTTGAGGCGGTAAAAGCAACCTATCTGCGAAATCAACCTAAATCAGGGCAAAAGGAGCATTCAAGAACCGTATTTGAACAATGTACCAAGAAAAATGAACAAAACATAAACATCTGGAAAGAAGTACGTGGATTTTTTAATGAATCCATCAATTTTACACCGGCTCACATACTAAACATGGTTCCGGAATGCCTGAATTACAACAAAGAAATCAACCATGCCGTGCTGGCAAAGACAAAAGAGTACATGAAACACCTCAAAGACATTAAACACACAGAAAATTTATACATAATTCCAAAATGCATAAAAAATGCAGAAGAAAACACAATATATCCTAAAAATGCTGCAATAATTGAAAAAATGATTAACGGAGGCCACACGGAAATACTGCCGGAAGTTTTGTATGTATTTTATTCAGAAAATTACGGAGAATTTGACATCAAAGGCGCCGAACAATTTTGTGAGATTCTTGACGCGGCAAAAAAACACAAACAGGAACTTCGCTCTGCGCTTGATGACCTTACTGATCAGAAAATTGACCATTTTTTCCTTGATAATGCGTATTATATAAAGGATGCCGCCCGATTAGCAGGAACAAATGCGCTGATAGACGCTTTTGCACTGAAATTGGATAATTTTGGAACAATCGCGTATGAGGTGGGTAATTTGCTTGATGATTTGCAATGCAAAAACCTTCTTGAGCCGGTTCTTGAGCTCACTAACCCGAAAGAATCCGAAAAATATCAAAAATTGACAAAAGAAATCAACGAAAACAAAGCAAAAATCAGAAATTCAAAAACTGCTGCCGAAAAAGAAATTGAAGATGAAAATAATGAAAAAATTGCGATTTTGAACAAAGAAATATCCGCACTAAAACAACAACTCTCCGTGCAAAAAAAACAAATCCCCGCAAACAATGCGCTGCAAGCAGATTTGGCCCCAATTAAACAGAAAATCAAAGAAAAAACAGACTCAATAAAAGAACTGAACGCACAAACGCAGGATTTCTTAAACAAAAATACGCCAAACGTTAAAATAGCAGTAAATAAGGCAAATGAGCTCCGGTTGGAGCGCAAAAAGCTGCTCGAAAATGCAATGAGCGAACCGAAAGATATTATTGAAAAGCTGATAATCTTAGAGACTCTATTTACGGTGACTTTTCCAACAGAAATAATAAAAAGAATGAACACAAAAACACCGCAAGAAAAAGAAGAGTTCAACAGGTTCATAACCGAAAAATTATACAGTCATCTGGATTGCAAATACGATAAAAAAACCTCAGAGCGGCTAAAACTTGAAAAAAGCAAATATTTTGGCAGCCTTTTTATGGCTCAGGAGGATTTTATTAAAAGTTTTAAGGACTTGTACGAACTTATAAGAAAGAACCCGTACAAATCCATCGGAGAAATCATTGATTCGCTCGAACAAAATATTAAAACCCGCCGTCTGTTTGAAGAAAACGGGATAAATTACGCCAGATGGACAAATGTCGACAAAAACTCCTGTTTAAAAGCCACAATCCAAACAGACACCGAATGCGCCCAAAAAGCAGCGGTTACGAATCTTGAAAATGATTTTAATGACCCGATTTACCTTGATATACCGGAAAACGAGCGTAAAAAACTTGAAAAATCACTAAAAAATGCTGGTATAAGCCTGATTGGGCGAACAGAAATCCAATACGATGATGATGGTTTGCCGCTCGGCGAAAAATCAATAAAAAGGCTTTATTACGACGGAGAACCAATAAAATTTGAGAAACTGGGCGTTGTGATTACGAAAATCAAGGAGGTTTTAAACAAAGAAGACTTCTGGAACAAACAAAATCCCGACGCACGAATCGAAAACGCCAAAAACACCCTGCTCAACCATCTTTTAACGCTCAGAACAAACGATTACAAAAACGCAGCCAACCTGAAAAGCAGCCGGACGGTTGATATTGAGGTTCGTCAGACGGATATGAACGATATTTCCCATGCTCTGTTCCTCGGAAACCATGCCGGATGCTGCACGGCAGTCGGAACAGGCGTAAATGAGTGGAGTGCCCCCGAATATATTATGAACAGGTGCATTTCAGGAATCGAGGTTGTAAATGGAGACAAATTTGCAGGCAACACTATGTGCTACCTTGCAAAAGTCGATGGAAAAACCGCGCTGGTGCTTGATAATATTGAATTAAACACAAAATATCAATTCAACAACACAATACGAGATTTGATAATTGAATATGCAAAGAAACTCGCCGCAGAAATAGGAAAACCCGACATGCCCATATATGCCGGCCCGTTCAGACACAAAGTCCATCTTGAAAAATTCCCGTACAAGCAACACAACCTCGAAATTATCGGTTCGACGGGAGATAGAGCGGTTTATATTGATTACATTACCGATGAAATGCAAATTGGCAAGAATAAACCCGATACAGTAGGGCTTTACAGCATAGCATAAGATAAATCCCTCATTTTCCAGCGGCAAAAATGCAAAAAGCCCGCATTTTTGCAATACGGGCCTTTTTCTTCTTTTTTGATTAATATCCTGTCATCGACGTAAAGAAGTTACCGAAAGTGTTCTGGTAAACGGTTTTTGTACCGTCATAAACACGTGTAAAGAAAGATTTTTTCTCGACCTTCTTTTCTCCGCAACAAGGGTTGCAACAGGGGTTTTGCACAGCAGGAACCACAACAACGGGTCTTGCAATACTAACTCTGTTCATATCATAAGCATAAGGGTTCGGATTCGGGCAGTTGCAGATTGCAAATGCGCTTGAAGTTCCTAAAACGACTGTCAATGCAGTCAATAAAGCTATCTTTTTCATGTTTTTCTCCTGTCTTTTTCATTTCTGCGCCATCAGGCACCTTTTCATTTTGTCATCTTTGAAATTTATTTCATTAGAATATCGGGCTAGGTTAAACACTGCACTTTTTCGCTAAAATTGTTAAAATATATGAAAAAACATACTGCTATCAGGCACATTTTATTTGTCAGGAGGTTTATAATTATGTCAGACAGGGCATGCAGGTAAATTCATGAAAATAGCACCAAATTTCAGCATAAATAAAGGTTTTGAGCCGCAATCGTTCAAAGCGGAGCAGCAAAAACCCTCAACAGCTGCAAACTTTCAGCAAAAACCTGTGCCGGCACCTACTCTTTTAGCTTATATGCTCGGAAAATCAAACACAGCCTCATCTTTAAGCGTAAAATTCTACAATGCTCCCTCAATTCCTGAACTTAGCGCCAAATACGGCGAAATTGCCCGAAAAGACATCGCAGAACTCGCAACAAGAGCCGCAAAACCCGGTCAGGTGCTTAACTGGATTGAATCGCTCCCCGCAGAACAGCTCGGACGGCTGGATGAAATCTATGCGCTTGCTGATTCAATGAAGAAAAACGGCGGCAATAAGCTCGGAATCATCGGAATAGGCGGTTCAAAGCACACTATCGAAAATCTGCTCTCGCTCAATGGAAAATCAGATAATATTATTTTTCTTTCTGCGGTTGATCCGGAAAGTATGGACAAATTCGTTGAAAAATTAGGTGATTTAAGAGGTGTAAGCATAATGGTAGCCTCAAAATCAGGCACAACGCTTGAACCCTCAACCGGTTACGAATATGTTGAGAAAAAATTCGTTGAAAAGTTCAAAAATGATTATATTGCCGCAGGAATGAACGAAAGCGAAGCCCAAAAGGCAGCAGAGGCCGAAGCAGCAAAGCATTTTGTCGGTATTACGGACAAAAATCCCCAAGCAAGCCGTTTAAGAAAGATCTCAGAAGAAAAAGGATACAAAACAGGGATTATTCATGACGATTGCGGCGGAAGATTCGGTGCCTTTGACGACCATGCACTTACGGCACTTGCATATGCGGGAATGAGCAAAGAAGACATGAAAAAAATGCTGCAATCCGCTCAAAAAGCCCAGAAAAAGTTCCTATCCGCCGACATAAACAACAATCCCGCCGTACAGAGGGCGCTTTTTAATGCTGATTGCATTTTAAAAGGCAAGACAAACCAGTATGATTACTATTTTGGCGACAGATTCGAGGGGACAAAGTTCTGGAACACGCAGATGAAAAAAGAATCGCACAAGGCACTCTACAAACCGGCTGATTTAATCGGGCCTGAATTCCTGCACAATTCCACGGAAAGCGACCTTGATGCGGGCAACACAACCTCATTTTACACCTTTAACACAATCAAAAACGATGGTTCAAAAGATTACAAAGCTTACAACGCACTTGTTGGCGGCAGTTTAAAAGCATATTCGCAGCGCCATCCCGTTTCTGTAATAGAATTCAAGAATTTTTCACCGGAAGCCATCGGAGAATATGTTGAACTCAAGCATTTTGAAGCAATTTATACCGGAATGTTCTCAAGAAGCCTGAAAGGCACCGCCCACCCGTCAGTTTTGCCGGAAGTAGAGCAGCCTAACGTAAAAATTTACAAACGCGAAGTCGAGTCGCTTTTAAAAGCATAATCCGATTTCACCCTAGCATTCACAAGCCAGCCGGTAAGGTCTTTTATGTATTTCTTTTGTTTTGCAAGGTAGCTTTCGTATCCTTTTAATTCGCCCCTGGCAACCAGTTCGTCAATTTTATTAAAATATTTTTTATAGTTATGTTTCATTCGGGGATTGATTTTCAGCCATATCGAAAAATCATAATCAGTTTTACGCTTGTTGCAATCATCGCAAAGTACCGCAAGATTCTCAATTTCATTACTTCCGCCTTTATTTTTTGGCTGAAGATGGTCAATTGTAGCCGTTGAGCGTTTCAAAATATCCTGCATTACACATTTTAAGACTGAGCCGACTTTATAAGTTGTTGAGCCAAGCGGGAAAAGCAGCAATTGTTCTGAAGATGCCGTTCGCACAGGTTCTTTTGCAATTGAGCGGAGGTGTTTTTCATCATACTGACCAAGTTTTCGCACTATATTTTTAACATCGTTTTTGTATTCTTCATAAGGAAACTCTTTCAGATAATCGTAGCCATAATATTTATTTTTGATAAGTTCCTTAAATTCGTCAATATGAGCGGAATACGATGGAGGAATTTTTCTCAGCGCCGCAACCTTTTCCAGTTTTTCTGCAGCCTTTTCCAGTGCATTATTCAAATTCTGCTGTTCATACAGCCTCATTCTGTAAAGAATTTCCCTTTCCGTAAGGTTTTCATTAACTCCCTTTTCTGCAATGTCCAAAAGGGGTATATATTTTTCATGAATAAATCCGCTAACCCCATTCATAATCGAAAGTATGCTTTTTAAATCAGGCGCATTTTTAATTTTCTCCATCAGAGCGCATTTTTCCTCGTGTGTGATGGTTGTTATTCCGCAGCATGCACAGGTCATGCCGCTTATTTTAACGGGTTTAAAGTCTATTTTTTCATGAAAATCCCTAAAATTCTTCATCTTTATATCAGATTTTAATTTTTCATCTTCAAAAGGCACAAGGCGCCCGTTAGAGAGTTTTTTAAGAAGACCGTTAAGTTCAATAGGGTATCTTTTATTAGCAGAAATATTACCCTTGACAATTTCACGGGTTATATCAGCAAGATATCCTCTAAATTTTTCATTAGTTTGTTCATTTTCCTTATAAATCGCCTGTATAAACGCTTGTTTGTCATAGTTGCAACTCTTACACAACATAATTGCGTTAAAATTTTTATCTTTATCAAACGGAAGTTTTTCCTCAACCTTTCGCAGGTTAATTTCAGAGTTTGAAAAAAGGTTTTCAAGTATAATTTTTAGTCTTTTCTCAGAATCAAAAGCCCCGTATCGAAAGAGTGATTTGTAATTTGAACGTTTTATTATTTCTTTTTTAATAGAATCATAAATTTCCCATTTTTCAGGATTTTCCATCACAGCAACAGTTTCTCCGAGGATTTTTTTAACATCTGTTACGACCCGGCGTTTGTCCCGCTGGTGCGTGAGTTCAGCCAGCCTCATCTTACACTCATCCGCCAGAACCTCATCGCTGTCAGAAAAGATTTTTTGATTTTGTTTTTCGTTGAGCAAAGCTATGCCTCCTTGCAAAGCAAAATCAATCTTTTTCGATGCTTCTCCGCTTAGAATATTCGCAAAATCCTTAGGTTCTATTTCCGGCATTTTTTGGAGATACTCATCAGCCTTGCGCAGCAAACGTTTTGCAAATACCGGGATATTCTCCTGATGGTTTTTCAATACCCTCAAAAAATCATATGCAGATTCAACTCTGGAAATTTCGATTTTGAGATACTGCAAGTCCTCATAGGATAGCATTTTTGTGCTGCAAACAGGACATCTTACATCATGCAGCGATTTCAATTCGCTTTCAAACTCGGGGTTAACTATTGCACCGAACGAAACAGGTTTATAATATCCCGCAGGCAGCAGTTGTTGCTTATTTTCCTGCATGGTTTGAGATGGAAATGTGTGCGCAGATAGCGGTTTTATTAAAAAGTGGGAATTAATTACCGGCAGAATTTTCATACTGACTTAAAAACACGTAAATAAAATTTTTGCCATTATTATGAAAATATAAAGTTTTGTAACAGTATATACTAAAGTCTGCAATTTTTAGTTTTGTATATACTTTATATATATGTAAGACAAAACAAACCAAGCATTAAATAAACACAAAGATTTAAATAAGATGAGACTTTCACACTAACCTACCTAACTTCCTAACCTTCCCTTCCTATTAAAGTATTGCTCCAATCGTTTCGATTAGAGCTTTTTTTTATATTGGGCGGAAGATTCATGCAGTTTTTTTGCGATTGGTGTGGTTGTTTAGGGACACAGTCCCGTCGGTTATCTTAGTGCGGCTTTGACTTTGGGGCGGAAGATTCATGCAGTTTTTTCACGATTGGTGTGATTGTTTAGGGGCACAGCCCCGTTGGTTATCTGGGTGCAGCTTTGACTTTGGGACGAAAGATTCCACCTCTCCCGGCAGGTGAGATGGTTTGGAGCGTTAAAAGAGAAATCTACCATCCCGACGCACCATCTAAAACACAAAATAAAAACAGGTCCTTTTAGACCTGTTTTCAATTCACTTTATTTAATCTTATTAAAGATTTTCCGTCATCATAGCCATATAAAGGATAATATTAGACGTAAATCTATCCATATCTACAAATTTAACACCTGCACGGTTGTTTTCTTCAACCCTTACAACCTCGCCTTGAACATCAAAAGGAATCCCCTTGTACATGAAGTTCACATTGAGCAATTCGCCTTTTTTGAGCGGATTGTTAGTTGCTACGAGCATACCGCCTTTAGATATGTCGAGAATATCCGTGATTATCGCTCCTGACTCGCTTGTTGAAGACCCCAGCACCTTGTGTTCCTTATCACTAATTGACCAGCGGATATCTTTTCTGTCTTTTGCTGTTCTGGTATTTTTTCTTCCGTCACGGAACCTGTAAAGTGTCGTTTCCTCCTCAATTCTGTTCGATTTATTGGTCAAACGCTGGAAACTGTTCTCTGTCTGAGGCAGATTGAAGATTCTGTGCGGATTGTAAACAACGATTGGCGCAGTTGTATCTATTGTAACGTTTTCACCCATATAAGTCTGGAATGAGCCGGTCAATTTTGTGTACAATGTCGCATCCGCACTGTAATCGTAATTTTTATCGACGTTATTTATGTCGATTGTATATTTGTTATTTTGCAAACGACCTTTCTGGTTGACAGTGATGTTTTTAAAATCCATTTCTGCAGCAACGGGCAAGCCAGTATCTGCATCTACCTTAGAAGTCGCATTGATATATGCATTTTCAGTGTATACTCTGTCAAATTGAGCCCCGAAGAGCGCATCAGGGTTTTCAACATCACCTATAGTCAACTTCAAATTACGGACGCTTGCGTCACCGGGTTCAGGATGGTAATTCGGGTTTCCGAAATCGATAATCGGAGAGAATTTATCATACTGAGGCGTGTTTACGCCCTGAATATCAAAAGTAATCAACTCTCCTTTTTCATTTGCACTGTGGAAACCTGTGGAGCCTTCCGCAGCATCTTCATATGCATAAATATTGTCAGCACGCATTGTCACTGAATCCTTAACATAAGCATGCATAATTCCAAGAGTACTGTCTTTTGCTCCTGATTCTGTACCCGTAACTTTCAAGTCAAGGGTGGACGGGATAATGCCGTCGCCACGGGCAATTACATTTCCGTCGTCATCAACGAATTTACCAAGGTATTCAATGCCGAGATTGTCACCGGTTGAGTGGATTTTAACAGATTCAGGCGCCGTAACAGTGTTTATAGAGGAATCCCCATTCAACGCCAAGTCGACTTTTCCTGATTTGCTTATCACAAAATCAAAATCAACAGGCTTGTTGGCTGCAGAGCTTTTCACGACCACATCGCCATCAGCCTCCAGCGAGAAATAGCCGGAATCATTGTTCATTGTGACTTTTCCGATTTCAATAAAACCTCCGTCAGCCTTTGATTGACCGGAATAAATATATGCATCAGTTGCAGCAACGCTGTCAGCCTTGATGTAGCCCTCTGCGGCCGGTAAAAAAGCTGTTGCGCCTGCATTTACAGAGCCATATTCCATATTTTTTGTTGTCAGCTCGTTTACCATTTTATAACCGCGAACATTCACATCACCGGTCGCACTTGCGGAAGTTTTGCCGCCCGCAAGAACATTTACGGAAATAGTATCGTCAATATTCACAAAACCATCTGTTTTAGCGTTATTAACAACGCTGTCCATGGTTCCCACGCTGCCGCCGGTTGCATTTAGACTGATATTGCCTGTTGCAATAAGGCTTACACCCTCTTTTTGGGTTCTGTTTGTTATGCTTTTTGCAGTTACTGAGATATCGCCCTGTTCATTCTTAACTCTAACGGGGGTATTTGCATAATCCTGAGAATTTGCATCAAAATCATAATGTTTCAAATCAATTGAGGTATTTGTTGCGGTAATATTGATATTTCCGCCCAAATTACCCGTGTTCAGCACAGTTCCGTCAAGAATTACGCCCTGTCCGCCATCAGAAATAATATCAATACCGCCATCAGAAATAATCTGCGCAGTTTCTGCAATATTTACCGAAGAAGTCGCGTCAGTATTGTGGTTAACAATTTTGTTAACATTATTTCCCTGAGCATCAGCTTTTGCAGTTGTTTGAACGGTTCCGTTAATCAAAATCCCTGAATTGTTAACAGTTCCGTCATTTACAATATTAATAATTTGCAAACCGTTATTTGTGGTTGTTTCATTGTTTACAAGCGTGCCGTTTACTGTAATCGAATTGTTGCTTGTAAGGTGAATACCGCCCGTTGAAGAAATCTGGTCACCGTTCACCACAAGTCCTGACTGACCGTAGTTCGTCATAGACAAAAGTCCGGTTGTTGAGAGAGGATTTGAGCCGATTTCTATGCCGGTTGCACCGCTATTGAGGTTTTCAAGAGTAACATTATGATTGTTTGTTAATGTACCGTTGATATTCAGGCTGCCTGTTGAGGCTTCCGTGTTTGTAATCCTCAAATCGCTGATATTTGAGATGTTTGTCTTCGCTGCAACTTCAACATTTACACCGCTGTTTGTTATATTGACTTTGTTATTTGTTGAGCCGTTTGCCGCAGTGATTTGTCCGTCAATTTTTACATTTCCGGACGCGCCGGAGTTGGTTATGTTAAGAGTTGAGTTTGAATTGTTATTCAAAACCGCACCCTGCTGGAGTTCAAACGAGCCGCCGTTTGAGTTTGTGAGGTTAATTATGCCTGCATTGTTGTTAGTAATGCTGGTTCCGGCTTCAACAATAAGGTTTCCTGTTCCGGTCTGGAGGAAAGAAACAACTGCACCGTCATTCGTAAGGTCGGAGCTGATAGTGAAGTCATTTGCGGTTCCGTCTTCAAAGGTATTTTCAGAACCTTTAGCCATGTTTACGGTTCCGTCCATATTGAACGAACCAGCCTTGTTTGCAAGGTGAAGCGAGCCGCTATTGTTAATTACCGCAGTATTAGCAAAGTTCAAACCACCCGTACCGTTATTTATCGCCTCAAAAACAGCGCCTTTTTTGTTTTCAACACTTCCTGTGAGGTTGATTGCGCCGTTTCCGGAGTTATTCAGGGTTATTTTTCCCGAGTTATCAACAGAAGATGAAGAAATATTGAGGTCGCCGTTTGTATTCCCGACTGACAACTGAGAATTTGCCGCAGTCGTAACAGCGCCGGAAATTGAAACCCCGCTTGTAGATGTGATTTGGGCGGTACCGGAGTTGTTGAACGAGCCGGCAATATTTACCCCCTTATCGCCGCTATTGTTGATATTAAGCGTACCGTTGTTTGTAATGGTTTTGTCAGCTGAATGCACTACACCGGAATTTGCGCCCGCAGATGTTGTTACTGTTGCAGTTTTACCTGAGTTTACAGTCAAATCACCGAGTGTAATCAAGCCATTCGTATTATTTGTGAGTGTAATGTTATCTTTTGCGCTCACATTTTCAATTGTCATATTTGAATCGCTGCCGGAAGCAGTAATTGTAACAGCGCCGTTGGTAGAAACAGCATTTGTTACATTAATATCACCGTCAACGCTGTTAATGTTGATTCCGTTTGTACCCGCAGTGTCAACAGAACCGCTGGCTGTAAGATTCAACGCCTGAGAGGCTGAACCGATAGCTCCTGCGGCAATAGTGATATTTTCTGCATTGATTGCCTTATCAAGAGCCGAAGTTACGGCACCCGAGGTGGTAATCGCAACATTTTTACCGTTTACAAGGCCTCCAAGCGTATAATTTCCGGTTGAACCATTTTTACCGAGCGAGATGTTGCCGTTTGTGTTTGTAACAGCCGCAAAAGTTGCATTTCCTGCTGTTGTGACCGTTATATCACCGGAAGTTGTGTTTTTAAGTTCGCCGAAGTTGGTTGTTGAAGAAAGTGAGTTCAATTGCATGCCCGTAGCTGACTGAGCAGTGATTGAATCAGAAACTGCAATATTTAACGCGCTTCCCGAGCCTATACTTCCTGTCGAAACCAGCTCAACAGACTTTGCATCAATAGCTTTTGCCGCAGTAGAGGTTATATTTCCGGCATTTACTGTGACTTTGCCGTTTGTAGCCTGCAAAAGTCCGTTTAACACAGCGTTTCCTGTGCCGTCAAGCACGATATTTCCTGATGTGCCGTTTGCTTTAACAGTTGTACCGGTTTTTTGTTCAAATGAAGTGAAATCGGTAAAACTTACATTATTAGCAGTAATATTGTCTTCAATAACTATATTTGAGCCGGAATAATTGAAATCTGACGAGTTCAGAGTGATTTCGCCGAGTTTTATGCTGTCACCGGCAAGCGTGCCGAGGCTTACATTGCCGCCGGACTCGATATTAATCTTTCCGGGCGAATTTACATTGAATTTTAATGAAGAATCCGCATTAGCAATCTCATCGGCTGATTTCAGAGTAATGTCACCGGTTGCATTAACAGCTCTGCCGCTTCCTGTTTGGGTGATTTTGCCAGCACTGTCAATATTTACAGTACCTGAAGTTGTCGAAACAGTACCTTTTATTCCGACATTTCCGGAATTTGTTGATGCGAGCGAGATATTGCCGCCTGCGTTAATATCTTTAATATTAAAGTCGCCTGATTTGGAAATATTAACGGAATTTTGCGCGGTTGCAGTGATTTCATCGATTGTACCGGAAAGATTCAGAGCAGAAGATGAGCCGATTGAACCGGAAACAGCACTCATCACAAGGCTGCCGGCTGTCATATCCGCGTTGCCGGTGATATTTGCGCCATTGAGCGAAATATTTCCATTTCCGCTGTTAAATGTGCCAGAGAGAACAACATCGTTAGCGGCGCTTACTGTTACATTAGTACCGGAAATTGAAGAATCGGAATTAAACGCGACCTGCCCGGCTGTCGCAGTAATGTTGACCTCACCCGAGGAAGAATTTACATCTTTTATATCAAGATTTCCGGAAGAAGCGTTCAAAGTAACGCCATTGACGCCATTTGCAGCGATTTTACCGGAAATAGAAGAATTTTGCGCGTCAACCTTATCAGCAGCGCTCAGCAACACCTCCGAACCGCTCAAAATACCTGTTGAGGACAGTGTGCCGGAAGTAGTTGTCAGGCTAGTTTTTGCTGTAGAAGAAACATTGTTAAAGGTTGCATTTTTGTCAGCAGAGAGGTATAAGCCGCCGTTTTGCGCAGAAGCGGAGGTTACATTAACGTTTCCGGAGGAATTAGTGATGTTAATTGAAGCAGACTCAGAGCCGATTGCCCCTTTTGAAGCAAGGGAAACAGTAGCTGCATCAATCAAGCCCGAAGCGCCTGCGGAAATTGAACCTGCATTAATTGAAACATCGGCTCCGGCAACAGTTCCGTTTAAAGTGTAGGCGCCATCGCCGTTAAGAACTATATTTCTGCCTGTATTTGTAACATTGCCTAAATTTGCGCTGTTTGAAGCTGTGATATTTATCTCATTTGCAGCAGAATTTGTGATTGCGTGGTTTGCAGCGTCAATAGTTCCTGCTGCGATTGTCAGACCGTTTTGTGTGGTCAAATCAGCGCCCAGCAGAACTTTTGAAGCATTTATAAGCGCCGTACCCATAGCCGAAGAATTTATTGTCAAATTCTTCGCCGTAATATCGGCATTAGCTGTTGTAATTGAATCAAGAGCACTGTTTTCCGCAAGTGAGTTCAATTTAACAGATTGTGCGGCAGTCACTTCCATATTCGGAGCATTTACGTTGAATGCTGCATCAGCAGAGCTGTTTTTGATACTGCCGCTGCCTGCATCCAGCGTGAGTTTGCCGGAAGAGCTTACCGCAGTGCCCTGACCTGACTGGGTAATGTTAGTTCCCGAAAGATTTGCAGTAGAACCCGAAGTTATCGAAGTAGCGCCGTTTGTAGTATTAATTGTAAGGTCGCCTGCGGAAATAATTTCCATTGCACCCGTTGATTTGACAGTTGAATTTACAATTGTATCAGCCGCAGAGGAAATTTTTACGGTTCCTCCGCTGATAGCGCCTGTTGTTTCAAGGTTTCCGGCTTTGGTGGAAAGTTCTACCACATTTTTAGCACTTACATTATTAAATTTAGTCGCATCTGTACCGGCAAGATAAATGCTGCCATTATTCGCTGTTGCATTTATTCCGTTTGCCGATTCAACAGCAACAGCACCGGAAGATGATCCAACAGACCCCGAAGAAGTCAGATTTATATTTGTACCGCTGATTAATGCGTTTGCATTGGCGGCAATTATATCACCTGTGTTGAATGTAACATCAACACCCTGCACTTTGTCGGACAAAGTTGCCGAACCGGTTGAAGTTATTGTAATATTGCCGTTTGTGTTTGTGACTTTGGCAAATTGCGCGTCTGCACCGGTAGAAATTTTGATATTTCCGGAGGTGGTATTGATTAAATCGCCAAAAGTAACAGATGAGGCGGAATTAAGATTCATGCCTGTTCCTGATTTGGCACTTACGTTACCGGTCGCGATAAAGTTTAAAGCAGAAGAATCCGAACCTATGCTATTTGTCGCAACTAGCTCAATTGTCGAAGCAGTGATTGCATTTGAGGAGTTTGAGGTAATATTTGAGGCATTAACCTTAACATTGCCCGAAGACGCCTGCAGCAATCCGTTCAAAACAGCATTCCCTGCGGTATCAACAACAATATTTCCGGTTGAAGCAGTTATAGTAGTGTTTGCATTTTGAGTGAACGAATTAATATTTGTAAAGTTAACATTGTCAGCAGTAATATTTCCGTCTATTTTGACGTCGTTGCCTGAATAATTAAAATCAGAGCCTGAAACAGAAATATTTCCGAGTTTCACGGCATCAGAACCGCTTGTACCGAGCATGACAGCCCCGCCTGAGGTTATATTAACTTTACCGTTAGTTGAATTTACATTGAAATTTGATGATGCGTCCGCGCCGGAGATTGTTCCCGCAGAATTGAGGGTTATGTCGCCGCTTGCATTAACTGCTCTGCCGCTGCCTGTATGTTGAATTGCACCTGTGCTCACAATATTTACGGTATTTCCGGAAACACTGTCAGAAATTTTAACATTGCCGGAACCGGTATTTGCAAGAGCAGCATTTCCTCCTGCAGATACTGTTTTAAGGTTTAAATCACCTGTTTTTGTAATGTTTATATTAGAAGCTGCCTCCGCGGAAATTTCCGAGATTGTTCCTGCTAGCGCAAGAGCAGAAGATGAACCAATGCTGCCAGAAGTAGCCGTTAAAGTCAGGCTGTCAGCAGTCATTGAGGAAGCTGAGCCATCAATATTTTGTGCAGCAGTGAAAGAGAGATTTTTGCCGGCATAAGAACCGCCAAGTTCAATATTCTTGCCCGAAGAAACAGTAATATCGCCAGCTGCGGAAGTTTGCGCATTATTTGCAAACAGAACATTGCCGTTTTGAGATTGAATTTGTACATCACCGGCAGTAACCTGCAACAAACCGTTCAAAAGAACATCGCCTGAGGACTGCACCTCAATATTCCCCGACGAATTAGAAACATTTTTCAAAGTAACAGAATCATTTGAGGTATTTGCAAGAGAAACAACACCTGACGAAGTATTTTTGATTACGGAAGAATCCGTCTGCGTTATACCTTTGTCAGAAGAAATGCTGATTCCGTTTTTCGCGGTTATATTGCCCAGTTGAGCATTTGCACCGCTGCTTGCAACAGAAATACTTCCGTTTTCGGCAGAAGCGCTCAAAGTTCCGCCGGATTTGTATTTTAAAGCGTTTACTGAACCAATATTCCCGCTTTTGGATGTAAGAGATATATTTCCGGCCGCGTCAATATTTACACTATCGCTGCCCTGAATGCCTCCGGTATTCGCAAGAAGTTCGACACCGCCCATATTTGAGGTTTTTATCAAACCGGTATTGGCAAATTCAATAGAGTTTGCATCGATTTTAACAAGCCCTGAAGCAGTAATTGTTCCCGCAATTTCAACTCCGGTTGATGTGCTTATGTTATTGCCGTTAAGTAGATTTGTAAAGTCAGTATTGAAGGCAGACCAGTTAGAATCGGTTTCCGGAATCTCGGTTGAAGCGCCTGTGGTCGGCATAGTGTAGTTTTTAATAAGATTCTGGAAATTAGCGGTCATACTGTCATATGCTGCCTGAGTCGGAACGATAGTATGCAAACTGCCCACGTTCATCTGGGCACCAGCGCCAACAATCATGCCAAGAGGAGAAATAAATACGACGTTACCGGTACCAGCGCCGCCGGAATTCATAAAGGAATTATAAATACCCTGAATATTAACCTGGCTGTTTACCATGTTTACTGCGTTATTTGTGTTGAAATACTGATTTACCGTATGTCCTGCGTCAACCCCGAACTCGGTAAAATGGTTAAAAGTGTTATTTCCGCTGACATACCCGCCGTTAATGTTCGTCACATCACCGTTGGTAACTATATTGCCGGTATTGCCATCAGCACCGACCACAGCGCCCAAAGCGGGCATTACAAGCATTGAAAAAGCAAGAAATGAAGACAAAAGCCTTTTTGCCTGCTTTTCAACATTGGATTTCAACTTCAAAAAGTGCATATATTTCTCCTGACATTACATACTTCACAGATATACTAATTTTAGCGGTATAAAGTAATCAGGTAAACTATTTTTAAATAATTGTTACGTATATATTTAATATTTATTTAATCCCGCCTATGCGCCTTACTCTCACAAAGGAAAGTACAAAATAAGCAAAGTAATATACCGCCAGCAAAATTAACATTTCATAAACCGGAGGCAAAACCGGATTTTTACGAAAAACAGCCCAGATTACACCAAAAGGAACAAAAGAAAGCACCAGCTGAAAAATTCTTGTCCATGGAACCTGCCATTTTAACCCGTTAACAGTAACAATAACGCTCAGAGCAAAATATACAAAATTCGTAATCAAAGCTGCAATCCCGACCCCGACAATTCCATGATATTTTATAAGAAAATAATACAAAATAAGCCCCAGCCCCCCTGCGGAAACCTTTAATATCGTGTTTATGTACATTTTATTCGCAAGATGATATTGCATTGTCGTATAATCAGCAAGACCCATAAAAAGCACCGAGATTGAAAGGTAAGGAAGGATTACAGAGGCATTAATAAACCTTGAGTTTGCAAAAATATCAACAATTTCAACTGAATAAAGCGCCATTAACACAACCAGAGGCAGCGCAACCAGAAGATAATACCCTGTTAACCTTGATATTACGGGGCGGACATCCTTTTTATCCTCAAACATATTAATAATACGCGGAAATGCGGCAACCGTAATAATTGAAAACAGCGTCATGAGCAGAGGAAAGCTCAATCCGTAAGCAACACCCACCAATCCTACATCCTCAAACCCGTTAAAATGCCTCAGAATAAACCGGTTGCTCTGATTTATTGCCCACATGCTTATTGACGCGATTGCAATGGGTATTCCGTAAATAAAAAGGGATTTTAGCGTATCAAGTTTCGGGGTTTCAAATTTGAAATACTCGAAAATGTTCATTTTATGGCTCCTTCCGGCTCCTCCTCTTTGTCCCTAACGGGCAGGTAGTTCTTGATTTTCGACCACATTCCCATG
>OGOC01000724.1_pt1 | contig 31938 bp, 22 predicted proteins | sample 1552561 | NCBI WGS metagenome assembly OGOC01 (sample SAMEA2580148, study PRJEB22360) | human gut metagenome | biome: human gut; feature: human-associated habitat; material: faeces | place: Denmark | collected 2008/2010
GTCGGCGCGGCATTGTGCTGCGGCAGATCGAGCCTGAAGAAGTTGGTTTGAAAGAAGACCGTGAGTTCGCCGGCGAGGCTCTTTTGCCGGCGAAGCTGCCGAGCGGCTTCGCCCAGATGTGTCGAGACGGCTGAAATCAGCTGATTGAGGTCGCTTGTCGGGTGTCCGAAAGAGCGTGAACGGCTGATTTCCAGCTTGGGACGGCTCGACGGATCCAACGGGATGCACGGCACGCCATGGAGTTCCCGCCAGGTGCGTTCAAGCACCACGCCGAAAGTTCGCCGCACAAAGGATGCATCCATGCAGTAAAAGTCGAACACAGAATGAATGCCCATGCCGGTGAGTTTTTGAGCAGTGCGTCCGCCGACTCCCCAGACCTCCGATATCGGGGTGATTGACATGGCCTTTTCGCGGCGGCTGGGTGCGAGTTCTGTCCAATTGAGCACGCCGCCGAATGCTGGCCATGCCTTGGCAAGATGATTGGCTAATTTCGCCAAAGTCTTTGTTTCTCCGATGCCGACACAGGTCGGAATGCGTTGCCACTGCCAGATGCGGTCTTTGATGCGGCGGCCGAGGTCGGTAAGCGGTTCATTGAGCCCAGAGAGATCGGCAAAGCATTCATCGATGGAATAAACCTCGATAGTCGGCGTCATGCCGGCGATGATCTTCATCACGTGCCGAGAGATCGAAGCATAAAGCTCGTAATTGGAACTTCTCCAGGCGCATTGACCGGATTCGAGCAGATGAGCGATCTGAAAAGCGGGCATGCCGCGGCGGATGCCGAGTGCCTTGGCTTCCGCAGTGAGCGTAACGACGCAGCCGTCATTGTTCGAAAGAACGACCAAAGGTTTTCCGCGCAGTTCCGGCTGAAAGACCCTCTCACAGGAAGCGTAGAACTTATTGCAGTCAATCAGCGCGAACACAGGGGCAGTCATCAAAAATACCTCAGGAGACCCCTGCCTTCAGGCAGGGGAGGAATGAGGTGCGTGGCCGAGCCACGCGTACCCATATCCGTCGTTGTGTGAAATCAGTCGGCAATGCTTCCAACCGACGCCTTGAATGACGCCCTTCGGCGTCTGAATGTTGAATGAGCCCGAGACGCGGACCGCAACGCGGCCGCGCCACAGTCCGGCCTTCTTTCCCTTGGGGACGTTCGCCTCCACCATGTCCCCGGTCGCGAAGCCGTGGACGCACTTCTGCCGCATCAGGTACCCGCGCGGGAAGCCGTACTTCGTGAGGCGCGTGCGTTGACGGCTCCCCCGCCCCATGCATCTGATCTCCAGGACGTTGAGTCCCTTCCGCGTCACTACGCCGTTGAGCCGTCCCACGCAGAGCGCATCGAGCCAATGCTCCTTTTCCACGCCGAAAGCATGGCGGTTGAGCTTCGTCAGAGCGCCGCTTCCCGTCTCGACGGGTAGACCCGTCGCCTTGAGCTCGTTGAAGAGCACCCACCGCGTTGCGTTCACCGCAGCGGCATCACGCAGCGGCGTCTTGAGCTCCCTGCGGACGCGCGCGAGCACTTCCGGCTTTCCCTTGAGGAAGTCCTCCAACGACCGCGCGCCCTTCTTCTGGTTGCAGCTCACGCAGGCGAGCACCAAGTTGGAGACCCGGTTGGAGCCGCCCTTGGCGCGGGGAACCACATGGTCGATGTTGAGCGGCACGCCTTCGGCGCCGCAATAGACGCACTTCCGGCCGAACTTCTCAAGAAGGTATTCGCGCACCTCATACTCAAAGAGCGTGCCCTGCTGATACTTGACCCCCGAGACCTCCGGGTTCTGGAGCTTTTGCGAATCGAACTTCACCAACTCCGTCGCGATGCCGCTTACCGGCAGGTACCGGCACATCCTCCTCACGAACGAAAGGGTCGTTTCCACGCGGTGCCGCAGAGAAGGCGGGAGCCACCCCTTGGGCTTGACGCGGTTCAGAAAGCGCGGCGACCGACAGCGGAAATTCTGCGACCTGCGGCGGCGACGAAATGCGCTTCGCGCCTTGAGCGCGTCGCGGATGGCGCCGCCCCGATGCTTGATGACGAAGAACGCGAGCGCATGATGCCGCTTCTTCTCGTCATCCCGCACGACGGCGGCGCCCGTCTCCCTTGAGCCGGGATCGAGCTTGATGAGCACGGGTTGAACCTCGGACTGCTCCACAGTGCGGTCCACGAGCCGGATGACGAAGGGGAAGCGCTTCACCACCCGTGCGCGGCCCGCCCGCAGAAGCCGTCTCGCCCTTGCCGGGCGGCACGGCATCAGGGGCCGGTGCTTCTTGTCCAAAACGAAAACTGATGTTGACATGAAAAATGAACCTTACGATTCTTCGGGCTGATGCCCGTGACATGCTCCGCCCTTGCGGGCGGAGCAATTCCCCTCGCCAATGTTGAACAGACCGGCATTTTGCCTCAGACCGTTTCGTGCGTACCCAATGCTTGTCTGCTTCTGAGGCTTCCAGAGCTCGGAACTGAGGAAGCATTCCGAGGTGGGTCTTGAACCTGTCTGCAACGTAGTTCTCGAAAAACTTAGGCTGGTCAACCAGACCTGCTTTCACAAGCCTCGGCCTTTAGGCCGGGGTAGTTGACAGCATCTGCAAATGAAATGATAAGTAGAAAGTACTGATTGATTGGCAGATCAGGATCGTGAAATGATCCTGCAGGTTCCAAAGTATATCTCAGCGGGAAGCAGAGGCTCAATCACAAAAATTGCTGACTCATCGGATCTCATCCGTCGTTTCCAAAAAATAAAACCCCAGCTTTTCTGCCGGAGTTTTGCCTGCTGTTGGAGTGCGGCTAAGCATAGGTTTGAGATCTGGTCTCAGCGCAAAGATGGGAGCAGCAATGACTGTTGACAGATGAAACGGGCGAAAGGCGGCGGGTGAAAAGCATTCACCGACAAAATAGACGTTTATTATATTGCGGAAATGTAATACAATTAGAGAACTCTCAACCCGTCAACATCAAAGCATTTCAAAAGACTACAGGGGATGCCATGCTGAAAACAAAAAGCACAACAGAGACGATGGGCAGTTCGGAGATTTCTGATCAAAATGACGGGCTCGAAGGATTCAATGAACTCGAGCCGACGCTGCCGCCGCGGAGAAAGGGCAGCCTGCGCAAAGCCGCTTTAGAGGCCGCAGCGGAGCACGGTGACCGCGACGAAGATGCGCCCAAGCGCAAGCGCGGCCGCCCCAAGGCTGACAATCCTTTCAGCGTTGTCTTTACGCTTCGCATGCGCCCGAGCATGGCTGAACTTTGCCGCCAAAAGGGCGGCAGCAGCTTCGTGCGTGAACTCGTTGAACAGCATCTGCTGCAGCCTCGCCCGGTTCGCTGCGCCAACAAATCGACGATTGAAGCCGACGGTATCGATGCTTCACTGATTCGCCCGGAAGACTTTGGGCAGATTTATCGTCCTGCGACTTCACCCGCCCGATTCCGCATGAAGCGGATCGGCATGCGTGCGGCCTGCGGTTTCCCGTCGCCCGCTGCTGATTATGAATCCGAAGATATCGATTTGAGCACCTGGCTGGTTCGCAAGCCCAATTCCACCTTCATCGTGGAGGCATCAGGTGATTCGATGATTGATGCGGGCATCTGTGACGGGGACATGCTGATTTTCGACCGTGATGCTCAGCCTCGCGGCGGAGATATTGTGCTTGCACTCTATGACGGCAATATCACGGTGAAACGCTTGAGAATCGTTGACGGCCGTCCGGAGCTTCATCCTGAAAATGCAGCGGCCCGCTACAAGGTGATCTGTCCGAAGTCGACGGAACAGTTTGAAATTGAAGGGGTGCTTCGCGGTCTTTGCCGCCGTTACTCCTAACGGAAGATTTTGCATCTGCAAACCGTTCGATACAGCGCCATATAGGGTAAAATACTTAGACATGCCCGGGATAAAGCCCGGGCTTACTTATGTTTGTTTTGGAGAACAAAAATGAAGATTTCCGCACGCAATACGCTCGTCGGCAAGATCGTTGAAATTCACGAAGGCCCGGTGTCGACTGAAGTCACGATTGAAACCGCCGCCGGCGAAAAGATCGTTTCTTCGATCACCACAACCTCCGCTAAGAACCTCGGCCTCAAGGTCGGCGGCAAGGCCTATGCCGTCATCAAGGCTTCGAGCGTGATGGTTGCGGTTGACTAAGATTTTCAGCAAAAGCCAGCAGCGCTGCTGAAGGCTTTTGAAGCGGACAAAGTCCCGAAAGATGCGTTGTCTTTCGGGACTTTGTCTTTTGGGAACTCTGCGAACGTCTGAGCAATCAGGCTCACAGAGTCTTTATCAGTCTTCACGGATTATCGTTATTCGGTGCTTTGCGGACGAGCCAGAGTGCGAGCACCAGCACAAGGATGGAAGACGAAGTGAAAAGCATGTAGTTGGGCGAGATGTGCTCCACATCCACGACGATATAGCGGGCAACCGCCACGATGGCGAGTGCAATCGGCGTATGGATTGGAATCTCACGGGTGCCCAAGGCAGCGCCTTTCACCATGGAGAGGATCTCTACATAGAGAAACAGCATCAGCAGGTCGCCGAGGCTGATGGAGCGGGCGGCAATCATTTCCCAGCCGGCCTGACCGATACCGCCGATGGCGGCGACAGCGATCGCAATCAGCGCTGCGGCCTGACCATAGGTGAGCCATTGATTAAAGGTTCGGCTCACATCGGCCAAACGCCGGGTGGCAGTCGTGCAGGGCGTAGAGGTGCGGTCGACGTGCGGGTCATCATGAACGCAGCCGGCACAGGCTGCGGGTGCGCCGGCACCAGTCTTTGAGTGAGCGGCAGCTGCATCTGCGGGCGCCGCTGCGCTCTGGGATGCTGCAGCCGGCGTCTTCTCGTTAGGGAACGTCATAGTCCTTTGAATAGAAGGTACGAGGGAACGTCATCATACGGATGAACTGAGCGGCTGCGAACTTGATTGGGTTTGCTAATTTGTATCAATAAAAGACGGCGTATAAATAGACGTCCGCTATTGCCGGAAGCCATAAGCAGACCGCTCAGCTAAACGAGACGGTCAGTCAATGGTTTTCAAGTGTTTAAGCGTCGCGCAGAGCCCGGGCGCTTCCTGATTATCTGGGCGAGCGTTGGAGAGCGTCAGGTTAAGTTTCCACCGGTCACAGATCGTTTTAACGATGGCCAGACCCAAGCCGGTACCCGATACATTGGTGCCAAGCCGACGATAGAAGGGTTCCAGAACGCGGGCACGGTCTTCTTGAGGAATGCCGGGGCCCTCATCCATGACGCAGAGCACCGGCGGCTCGATCTGCGCGAGCTTGACCGTGACGGTGCCGCCTTTGGGCGAGTAGCGTACGGCGTTCTCCAAAAGATTGCGCAGAATCGTGAAGAGGTCGTCGGGCTTCATGGTAAACGATGGATCAGCATTGGCCGGCAAGTCTTCAAGCCCTTCGACTTCAATCGTGATGCCCAGACGCTCAGCTTCCCAATAGACGGATTCGACGGCTTCGCCAATGGTCTGCGGAATGGAAGCATGGGGCGGAGCGGCATTTGCCGCTTCGGCATTGGGCGCAGCCGCGCCGGATTGCGCCCGCTTCAAAGCGAGCAGCTGGCTTACCTGTCTCACAGCGCGATCAATACCGGAGCGCAGTGTCTGCACTTTTTCGCGTGCTTCTGCAGAAAGATCGGTTTTTTCCAGCGCTTCGGCCTGCAGCGACAGAGCGGTGAGGGGGGAGCGCAGTTCATGCGCTGCATCTGCAACAAAGCGGGCTTCTTGACCTCGAAGCGCGTCAACGCGTTTCAAGAGCCCATTAAAGGCGGTAATGAGCGGCAGAATTTCATTCGGCACGCCGCATTCACTTACCGGCGCATAGGTCTGACCGCTGCGCTCTCCGATTTCTCGGGCCAGTGTTTTTACAGGGCGCATCGTACGCCAGACGATCCAGCCGATGGCAAAACCGAGGAAGAGCGATAAAAGCGTGAGCGGAATGACGAGGTTGAAGCTGTTGGCGGTCGCTGCGTTGAAGACGGCGGAGGTGCGTTCAGCTGCAATGACGTGGGCACCGTTTTTGAGCGTTCGCAGCAGAATGCGGTATTCCTGATGGCGGCGCAGCGTCATGGTGTGATAGCCGTCGGGCAGAAAATTCCGAAAGCGTGCATGCACCGCGCGCCCGTTTTTATGCAGCGTTTGGATGATGACGTCGGAGCCGGCGGGCAGTCCGGCTCTGGGGTCGTCTTCGTCAAGCAGCCATTGGCGCTCAAAGACATCGTCATCCATGAAGAATGCTTGGAAAGAGGGCGGCTGACGTGAGAAAGCGGCTTTGGTGCGGGCAAGCATGCCGACAACTTCTTCCAGACGCTCATCCTGAGCCTCCTGCGCCTGCTCGTAGGAGACGGCAAACGTGATGGCGCCGGAGGTCAGTGAAAAGAGAAGCACCACCAGGGCGCCCGAGAGACTGACGCGCAGCGTGATGGAGGGGTTGTCCGGGCGAAAGAACTTCGCGAACCACGATTTTGCGGACCGCCAGGGATTGGCGCTGCCCTCGCTGCCAGGGCTGCTCTCCGGGGCAGAATCGCCGGCACCGCTCTCTGCAGCCGGCTGCGGTTTCTTTGAGGCCGTGAAGCGCTCAGAGAAACCGCCAAGCTTATCCTGAACTTGGGAAACCGCAGCGGAAAAGCGTCGCGGAATGCGTGCCATGAGGACTGCTCCTGCCTTATTCGGGTTTGGCGTCGCGGCCGGCAACCATCCAGCCCAGGCCTCGGACATTCTTTACCGCATCGGCGCCGAGCTTTTTGCGCAGGGCGTGAATGAGATATTCCACGGCATTGCTGTCGGGTTCTTCGCCAACGGCATAAATGCGGTCTTCAAGCGCGCGGCGCGAAAGAATGGCGCCCGGGCGGGCGAGGAGGGCTGAGAGGAGTGCGTATTCGCGCTTGGTGAGCGTGTAGGTTTGGCCTGCGCGTTCGACCGTCTTGGCCGCTTCACTCAGCGAGAGGTCGCCGTTGGAGAGCACATTGGCGGCAGCGCCATTGCGCCGGCGCATCACTGCGCGCATGCGTGCGAGCAGTTCACTCATGTGAAAGGGCTTAACGAGATAGTCATCCGCACCGGCATCCAGACCGTTCAGTCGGTCTTCGAGCGCATCGCGAGCCGTAAGGATGATGACGGGAATGTCGTTTTTTGCTGACCCCTCTCCGCGCAGCGTGCGAAGCACCGACATACCATCTAACCCGGGAAGACCTAAGTCGAGAAGCACAAGCTGATAGTCAGAGAGACCGAGCTGAGTGAGCGCAGTGCGCCCTGAAGACACATGGTCAACGGCATGGGCTTCGTCGGCCAACGCGGATTTAACGGCGTCGGCAATCATTGGATCGTCTTCAACGAGCAGAATGCGCATGGGGAGTCCTCGAGGAAAGCTCTTCTTTAAAGCTATTGTAGGTCCGCACGGCTTAGCGGCTGATGAGGGGACGGCTGAAGAAAACGATCTCGCTGGTGAGCTCTAGTCTGACCTGAATGGCTTAGAGAGATTTCGCAGGATGCAAAAAGCCCGCCGTGGGAACCCAGGCGGGCTTTCAATCTCGAATCAGCCGAAGACTAAGTTATGAACAACACAGTTTCGGATGAGTTTTTTTTGAGATTAGAAGTTGTGGCGCAGACCGATACCGAAGCCAACCATGGAGGGCTTACGATCGTAAACGGTAGCGCTGGCAGTAGTCACATCTTGATCACCCTTAGCGTACGACAAAACACCGTACACATTGGTGCGCTTGCTCAGGTCATACTTGTAACCAACCGAGGCCACATAGTACTTGATATCGAACGCGTCGCTAGCAGCAACACTGTCAGCCTCAGAGGCGTCAACGTAACCGACACCGAAGTATCCCGTACCGCCGGCAAGCGGAGCACTGGCGGAAGCCTGAAGGGCATAGCCTTCCATCTTATTCTTGAGCAAATCCAGACCAACATTCGACAGACCGCTAACCTTGCCAACGAGGACTTCGTCGAAGTACTGCGCACCCGCGAAAACCTTGACCACGCTGAAGTCATAGCTGCCGCCGAAGGCGACCGTCAGACTGTCATCCACATTGGGGACCGCATTGACATTCTTGTCAAAATATGATGCGTAATTGACTGAGTCAACGGCAAAATAGAGATTGACCGGGCCGTTCGCATAGGTTGCACCAAGGGCATAGTAACGATCGGTTGAAGATTCATTTTCAACTTGTGTATTGCTTGCCCACCCGCCGGTACTGTCCTTGGTTGCAGCCTTGGAGGAACCCATGGAGTACTGAGCATAGACCGTAAAGCCAGCAAACTTCGGAGTCTGGTAAGCAATGGTGTTGTCCATCACGCCGACAGTGGCCGCAAACACGTTCGTAGCGTTACCGACATTGGCGGCACCGTAAGAAGTACCAAAGGCGCTGACGGCACCAACCTTACCCCAGGAAGACGTGCCCTGAGTGATTGCACCGATCTTGCCGAGGCTCAACTGACCAAAAGGCCCCATGACATTGAGTGAAGCTTCACGATTGAACATCGTGCCGGAAACACTCTGCGTGCCGTCGTCAGCGTTGAAACCGCTTTCGAGGATGAAGCCAACCTTGAGGCCGTTGCCCAGGTCTTCAGTGCCCTTCAGACCCCAGCGGGAGCCGGCCTGAATACCATTGCGGAGTTCAAATTTGTCAACGGCATCAGTATCGGTTTTGTCCGCATCTTTATGCGTATAAAGGAAACCTTCGTCGACAACGCCGTAAAGGGTCACATCGGCAGCGAAAGCAGAGCCGGCAAAGGCGCCAAGGAGGGCGACTGCGGCAAGAGACTTCTTAAACATAATTTTCAGAGCCTTTTTTTACGTGAAGAGATCTGAGATCTCAAAAGTCATCACTATCGGTTTGCACGCACCGAGAGTCACAACGTTCCGTCGATTGATGATTTTTTGCACGGCATCAATCACTGGTTCAGCGGCCTGAAATTTGGACGGCAAGCCGCTCAGCCATTAACGGATGGGATATTTGTAGCCGCAGTCAGCATCGGACTGCTTAAGTAATAACCCCTATTTCTAATAAATTCATTTAAAAACACATATTTCATATTTTTTAAGGACGGTGTGAACGCATTTGTTGCGCATTTGACACATATATGAAATGCGCGAATGGGAAGCATGTTCATTTAATTCGAATTGCAGAATCTGCGTTTGCTGCCCAGTCAAAACGCGAAAGCCCCCCAGCTCGAAAGCTGAGAGGCTCTCACTAATTCAGCAGCAGAGAAGTTTTTAGGACTTCATCCGCTCAAATTAGAACGTGTGACGGATACCGGCGTAGACGGTGACCGTCGAAGGATCACGGTCGTCGGCGGAATCATTTGCCTTATTGTCAGCGTTATAAGCGTTATCCACGCTGTCGCGGTAGTAGGCAGCGACGCCGTAAACGTTGGTGCGCTTGCTCAGGCTGTAGGTGTAGCCGACAGAAGCGCCAAGGCGCTTGAATTCAGCTTTGTCGGTGCTGCCTTCAGGCGTCTTAACCTGTTCAGCATCGGTATAGCCGACTGCGAACATAGCCGTGCCGCCGGCAACCGGTGCGCTCACGCCAGCCTGAAGGGCATAGCCTTCGATGGGGTTCTGATCGCCGAAATAGCTGCTGAACGAATAGAACGAGTCAGAGTTGCCAGCGTCAGTCGTTTTGCCGGACTTATCGTTGCCGATCATATTGTCGAAGTACTGGCCGCTCAGGAAGACCTTGGCGACTTCAAAGTCGTAGGAGCCGCCCAACGTAACCGAAAGACCGTCATCCAGATCGGCGTCTTTCTTGGTGAAAGTGCTGGACCAGTTGTAGCTGTCGACGACTGCGGCGAGATCGAAGCCGGCGGCCTTGTAAGTAGCGCCCAAGGCGTAGTAGCGGTTGGCGCTGGCCTTGCCTTCAGTGGCCTTCAGGTTCTCTTCCTGCTTGGTATTCGTTTCGAACGAGTACTGAGCATAAACCGTCACGCCGGCAAACGTCGGGGTCTTGTAGGTGACCGTGTTGTCAGCACGGATGCCGCCAACATAGTAGGTGGAATATTCAACCGCACCAACCCACGAAGCACCGAAGGGCGACAGGTTGCCAAGGAGACCGTAAGTACCATTGGCGGAGCCAAGCGTGCCCATGCGGCCAAAAGCGACTTCACCGAAAGCGCCGTTCACATAGAGACGGGCTTCACGGCCGAAGAGGCGGCTGTTCTGAGCGAGCGAACCGGTATCGGCAGCGAAACCGTTTTCCAGATGGAAGCCGGCTTTTACGCCGTTGCCGAGATCTTCTGAACCTTTGAGGCCAAAACGAGCGCCGGACTGATTGCCCGAAGAGAGCTGGAAGTTATCGACGGCGTCGGTGTTGGCCTTGTCGGAATCCACATGGGTGTACTGCAAACCGTAGTCGACGACGCCGTAAAGCGTGACGTCAGCGGCGACAGCGGAACCAGCAAAAGCGCCGAGCAAAGCAGCGGCGGCGAGAGTCTTCTTAAACATTTCAGAGCCTTTAGTTTGTTTGATTTGAAGCACCGTCAGACGGGGGGCGCCGCTTCTCAAGGAACACCTTAACTGCATCTGCTTCGAGGCATTGATTCCGTCTGAATGTGGTCTGCCAGCCGAAGAAATGCAGGTGTACACATTGAATTTAAACAAGTTCCTATTGCTGTAATCCGATATTTTTATGGGCTGTATTCAAAAACACAAAAATGTCAGCTACTTAGAAAACGGATGATAACTATTATGTTGTAGTTGCATATTTGCAACAAATAAGAAAGACCCCGTGAACTGAGCGAATCAGGCCACGGGGACTGGCATTTACTAAACGCTTAAAGAACTACGCCTGAGGCAGTTCCGAATCATTCGTTGGTTCGCCTGGCAGAACCAGCCGCAAGGCTTCGCCTTCAACGACGCGTCCCGGCGCCCGCAGAATGTTTCGCTGCTCGAGGTTGTCTTGGTCAACACCGAAGCGCACCGATGAGGCTTCAGTTGTGAAATGACCGGCGAGAATTCGCTCGATGATGCCGAAGGTGAGCATTGCGCCCGCCTGCGTCGGGAAGCTCCCCAGATCGACTTCAAGTTCAGGCTGACTGAATGCCCCAAGACCATAAGTTGCGATGTAGTCTTCGCCGAAGTCTGTGGAGACGCCTGCGCGAATCACGGAGAGGATGGGTATTTGACCGTGTTTGGCGGGCTGTGCCGCTTCAATGTAAAAACCCGGCTTTTGGAGTGATTCGAGCGCAAAAACGCCCAGTGGTTCGGCCGTCCGGCAGAGCGCGGCCAAAATCTGCGCGAAGAAGGTGGCAGCTTCGACGGCTTCGGTTGGATTTCCCCGCAGTTCAACAGCAAAATAACCCGCATGGCAGAGGAGGAGCGTTTCGGCGCTCCGTGTAAAGGGGCTCTTACGTGCCGCAGTTGCCAGTGACGTGCTGTTGAGGCGCTCATGGATAAGTCGGATAGAGCCCTCAAGCGTGCCGATGTGCAGCGTAAAACAATCCGGGTCATCGGGCGTGCGGTCGGTGACGGCCAAGTTCCACGCTCTCCAGAGTTCTTCAGAGAAGAGTTTCTTGTCGAAAACGAGCTGTGCGGGTGCGAGCAGCAGTTCTGCGCTGAAAACACCGGGTTTAAGTGCAGGAAGGAGCTCCTTTTCAAAGTTGCTCGCGCGCCGTACACGTTCCTCTTCGGAGAGCAGCAGCTGCAGCCCGGTAGGGGCTTCAGACTCCAGCGCCTTGCGAATTTCCTGATACTGCGGATGGTCGGAGCCGTATTTCTTGAGGAGCGCCTGAGCAAGCGGAAAATTCGCTGCCGTCATCGTCGAGCTCAATGCCCGGGCACGCTGATAGTGCTCGATGGCCGCATCATCGTCGTCCTGACGCTGAGCACTCATGCCGAGCATCCATTCCTTCACTGCCGCTTCTTCGGCATTTTGAGGCTCAATGGCTTGGGCTGCGGCAGCAGCGGCTTTGATGTCGGACTTGAGGAAGAGTCCGAGGACACGCTGCTCGCGCGTCTCGAAAGTTTGGTGCACTTCCGGAATCCGATCAATGGCCCGTTCGACTTTCTTGGCGTCGTGGCGGAAGAGCCAGAACTTCACCCATGCAATGATCCATTGATTGTCTGACGGCCTCCACAGATCCGGCATTGGTTCCTTGAGAAAACGTCGGAGGAACCCAACTTTGGCGAGATCCGGTGCTTTGGCAGCGGCGCCGGGGAAAAAGGCGTCGAGCCATGCGCGGTCTTCTGCTGACAGTGCGGGCTGAGCAGGGGCTGCGGAAGGTTCGGCAGCTTTGGCGTCAGCTTCAGCGGCCTTTATCGCGTTGATTTCATTCGCAGCGAGTGCGAGCGATGCCGGAGAGGCAATCTCAATGAGATTCTCTGCCGCATCATCGCTTTGGGCCTGCTGCAGCGTTTCTTCGTCATTGTCGGCATCGTCGTCATCGTCCGCATCCGCGGCAGCTTTGCGGAAGGTTTCAATCAGCTCGTTGAGCTTGGCTTCGAAATCCTCGATCGTGAGCGGCGCTCCCGTCTCTGCATCGAGCACAGAAACTTTGGCACCTTGTTTTTCAGCATCCCAGGCCGCATGTGCGAGTGCGCCGAGATCGGCCGCGGCCAAATCGTCGAATAGACGCGTATTGGGTTTTTCTTCTTGAGCAGAAGCAGCTGCACCGGCATCCTGATGCTCGCCGGTCTGGTCAGAGTCTCTCGGGAGCCGCGCAGCCGGAAGGTCTTCGGGCGCGGGTTCGGTGGAGATATGAAAATCTTCCGCGCCGAACACTTCTTCACGCACCGATTCAAGGAGTTCCGCACCGGCGAGCACCGCAGCTTCTTCACCGGGGAGCCCGATGACAAAGGCGCCGCGGACACACTTTGCGGCCGAATCCGCTTTCAGCGGAAGGGCGGCAAATGGCCAGCCGCTGGCATCAACGGGTTTGGGCGCTCCCAGCCAGATGAGTACGTCGGCCTTGTCGGTTCCGGTGAATTCGGGCATGAGCAAGTCACGCACGGGCGGAAGCGCTGTGCGGGCAATCTGCGCGCCGTAGGGCGAAATGAGAAAAACATTGCGCTTGATGAGCTGCACCATGCGCCGGCGGCTCCAGCCGTCCCGCTTCAGGCGGTCGGAGAGAGTGAGCATCATGAGGAGCTGGGCCAGGTCAAACGTGCCGGTCAGTGCGTACCGGCGAGTCAGGAAGTCTTCGAGCTGCGGTTCAAGCTCAAGCCATGTCATCCAGTCAACAATAGCGGCGTCCTCAGGCAGTGACGGCGAGAGCTCAACGGCAATACCGCGCTTTTCAAGCGCAGCAGCCAGTTCCAGGCCTTTGTTCACCCATTCGGGAGACTGCCATTCGTCGCTCACGGCTATCACCGCTTTTTGAATTCGACGGGGCTCTAGGACCGCTTTACGCCATTTCGCCACAGCGGGTTTAGACATCAAGGTTGGAATGAAGCCCGGATACTGCCAGCGACCCATCCCCGAATCCGGATCGACACCCTCATGAGCGGATGCTGTCCAGGCGATGGCAAAAGCATCGCGCGCGCGGCGGGCAATGCCGCTCCAGCCGTCAAAGCGCCAGCTGGAGGCAAAACCTTCCTGCGAATTAAATAAGGATTGGGCAGGACGAAAAGCGGATACCCCGGCGCGAATCGCCGATTCGCCGGCGTCGGAAGGCCGTCCTAAGACGAGTGCGCCGGCAGAGGCGCCGGCAGCCACGAGGTTTGCTGCAGCTGCGGCAGCACCCCCGGTGCGCCATTCCCCATTGAGCGCATTGACCGGATGCCCGCCCATAATGGAGCGGCCCGGCGCATCAGGCGAAAGGAGCCCAAGGAACTCTCCGGCATGCGCAATGGCAGAAAGGAGGGCGCCGCCTTCCAAAAGGCTTTTGACTGGGGCAGCAGAACGCAGACAGGGCTGCTCAGGCAGTTCCATGGCAGCCTTGGTCGTCAGCCCCTCAATATCAATGTTGCCGGCGACGGTGAGTGAGGCGCCGGAAACGGCGGGTTCTGCGGACGACTTTTGGGTGCAGTCGGCTGAACTGCAGAGCCGAGCAAACTGACCCGCACTCCATTCGGGGAGCTCAATCGTACGTTTCGCTGCAGCATGCAGAACGCCCCCCAAAGCGGCTGAGAGCTCATCGCACCCCGAAAGCGCTTCTTGTTCGGTGATTCCGGCCGCATGCATCGTCGGCTGAATCTCCTGAAAGGGAAGCGCATTGAGGCTGCGCATCAAGCGGGCAGCTTCAGAGAGCTTCACCGCGCGGCCGCCCGCGGCAAATCGTTCCGGCGTTGCGGCGAGAAGTGCTTTGCGGGTCTCTAAGCAGGCGTTGGCTCGGGTGTTTGGCTGATCGGCAGGATCATTCAGCCGCTCTTCGGCGTCTTTATTAAATGTCGTATTCGTGGTCATTCGCTGTTTTGATTGCACGTTTGAGACCGCAGGCGTTCTCGGCTTAAGCTGCCGTCTGTGTTGCGGCGGTAGAGCCGTTTTTCACGCAGTCAAAGCGTTCAACGGTTCGAATGCCCTTTATATGGGGACAAATCCAATTGAGCGGGCGGCGGTCTCAGGTTTTTACCTAATCCTACACTGTGCAGTCGTCCTTTCGAGCAGGGAAGAAGTTTTCGTGCGCCATGAGACTTCTCTTTTGCGATTTAGACGGCAGCCCGTAAAGTCTGCTGACAACTCATCATAGAAAATAACTAATATTAGCTTGACAATAATAGCAATCTGCTATATATTGAAGGCTAGCAATAGATAAAACAAATCGCCATGGATTTGGCGATTGCTAACGAAAGGAATTTGACATGATGAAATCCGAAAAAATCAATGCATACGTCGCAACTCTGGCCGTTTGGAATGTGAAGCTGCACAACATTCATTGGAATGTGGAAGGACATCTCTTCAAGGGGATTCATGAATACACGGAATCGCTTTATGACCGTGCTGCTGAACAATATGACGAAACGGCAGAAATTCTGAAGATGCGCGGCGAAATGCCGGTTGCCACGGTCGCCGAATCGCTTCAAGCCTCCGTGATTGAAGAACTGCCCTCGCGAGTCTTCTCCTGCTGCGAAGCCGTCGCTGTCGTTCAGGCCGATATGGAAAAGGTCGCGAAGCTGGCCCGCGAAATTCGCGATGAAGCGGCTGAGGCGGATGATTTCCTGGTGCAGGGTACGTTTGAAGGCTATCTCGCCGGATTCGCCAAGGATCTGTGGTTCCTTCGCGCGATGCGCTCCGATGCGCATGCAGGGGAGGCCTGTGATGCCAAGGCGGAAGAAAAGACGGCCGGCGGCAAGCGCTGCTGCCGCAAAAAGGCCTGATAAAGACGCTTAGCCTTGGGGCGGCGATTTGCATGCAGCAAGGCATCCGTCAATAACTAACGCCGACTCTTTACAAAAACGCGGTGTCTCTCATATTGAGAGGCACCGCGTTCGACTTCATAGGCGGCAGCAGTCTTCCGGAAGAAGACTGCTCACATTCGCATTAGAACGTGTGGGACAAACCGACGTAAGCCTGCACCAGCTTGGTGTCCTGGTCAGAGCCGTTTGCCGCAGCATTGTCAACAGAGGTCTGGCCATAGCCGGCACCGCCGTAGACGCTCGTACGCTTGCTGAGCGGGTAGACGTAGCGGGCGGAAACGCCGTAGTACTTGAAGTCCTGATCGGCATCCGCGGTCAAGTCTTCCTTGGCATCGACATAATAGAGGCCGGCCGTCAAAGTACCGGCCGCAATCGGAGCCTTCGCGCCGAGATGGAGGCCGTAGCCCTTCAAGCCGTCGAAACCAGCCTTACCCTGATTGTCGAATTTGTAGGCATTCTTAATGCCAGACAAACCTTCAAAGTACTGGGCTTCGGCGTAGACGCGAACTACTTCAAAGTTGTAGTTGCCGCCGACGAAGACGAGCGAACCGTCCTTGTCAGCGATTTCGCGAATACCGGACGTATTAGCGCCGTACTTCGTGAGTTCGTAGCCGGCAGCGAACTGCGCAGCGCCGTAATCGCCGCTCACGCCGATTGAGGCGTAGCGCTTGGCGGCAGAAGTGCCTTCGTCGCCGCTGTAGGTAGCCGCGGTGGCCGAGCTGTCAGTCTTAAAGGAGTACTGGGCCGTCAGCTGCAGACCGGCAAAGCGCGGCGTCTGGTAGGCAACGACGTTGTCGTAGCGAGACGAAGCGGCGAAGCCCCAAACATTGTTGTCGCCGCCGTCGAAGGAGTCGACATAGCCGATGAGGTCATACGTGCCGGCCGCGGAGGCAATGGCGCGAAGCCCAAGGAGCCGAAAGGACCGTAGAGCGTCAGACCGGCTTCACGGCGGAAGAGGCGGTTTTCCTGAAGTGTGCCGGTGTCGGCGTTAAAGCCGCTTTCGAGCTTAAAGCCGACCTTATAGCCGTTGCCGAGGTCTTCCGTGCCCTTCAAGCCCCAGCGGGAGCCGAGGTTGAGGCCCGAGCCGAGCTGAAACTGATTGTCAGACTTTTGGTCAGTAACCTTGGTATTGGTGTAGATGAAGCCTTCATCGACCACACCATAAAGCTGAACATCGGCAGCAGCAGCGCTGCCCGCAAAAGCGCCGAGAACGGCGAGCGCAGCGAGAGTCTTTTTCATGATTAAAACCTTCTAGAGCTAGTTGGTCCGTGTGCAGTCGAAAGTCTTGAAAGGGACTGGACGCACGGATCAAAAAAACAGCATTTTGTAAATGCCATTGTCAGCTCACCCTATACCTGCTCGGTATTGAATGCCGCCGAACAGCCTATAAATTAACTCAATAAAATTACAAAATTTGGTAATACCCTAGATTTTTGTCACCTTTTAAAGGAAAACAAGGAAAAAATAAGGTCAACTGTGCAATAAAACAACAAATAACCAATATATTGATATCTAACTAACTATTTTGTCCATTACGTTATCAACCGGGCATATGAAGATTCTTTGAAGAAAGTATTTGTTTTCAGTTAAAACGTTTTCGTTTACTTTTGTTTGTCATAAAACGGTTTTTTCTGCTGTCCATGAAAGCAGGCTGAAATTCGCTTCATTTCTTTTTGTGTTTTCAGGCGGATGATGTTTGAGCGCGAGGCAGGTGGTACGCCCGTATAATGCGGCTTTCTTTTCATTCATCATTGATCATCCATGACCGACAAAGCGCCGTCCCAGCTCTCCGAACATTCCCAGTCCGAAGTTCACGCCAGTGCATTCAAACCTGCGGAGCATCCCGTTACGGCATTGGCGCTTTTGCGTGTGCCGGCATGGGAGCCGGAGCGTTTGGCGGCGCAGCTCGATCTGGACTGGAATATCAAAGCTTTGCAGGAGGACAAGGGACTGGCGGTATTTTCTATCGTAGGGCGGGATGATGAGTTCGGTTTTGCAAATGTGGAAGATAAACTGCCGGAATTAGAGAAGGTACTGGGCAAAGAAAATGTGTCGGTCAGAATCGTTGACGGACTGGGACATGGATTTGGAATAGGAAATGAAACAAAAGTGAAAAACTGGCTTCAGGAAGCAGTCATCTTCTGGGAAGCCCACAGATAGGAACAGATAAGAATTTATTTAAGGAGGATTTCATAATGAGCAGCAACCTGAAAGAATTGATCAGACAGATGACACTGGAGGAAAAAGCAGGACTATGTTCGGGAGCGGATTTCTGGAACACGATGGGAATCGAAAGGTTAGGGATTCCTTCCGTTATGATGACAGACGGCCCGCACGGCTTGCGCAAACAGGAAGGCGCGGCAGATCATCTCGGCCTGAATAAAAGTGTGAATGCAGTCTGCTTTCCGGCAGCCTGCGCCACGGCATCCAGCTTTGACGTGGAACTGATGGAATGTATGGGACAGATCCTTGGGGACGAGTGTCAGGCTGAGAACGTGGGCATGCTCCTCGGCCCTGCAGTTAATATCAAACGCAGTCCTCTCTGCGGAAGGAATTTTGAATATATGTCCGAAGATCCATATCTGACAGGAAAGATGGCGTCAGCATATATCCGGGGCGTACAGTCGAAAGGCATCGGAACCAGTATGAAACACTTCGCCGCGAATAATCAGGAAACAGACCGTATGCAGATATCGTCGGAAGTATCGGAACGGGCTTTCCGGGAAATTTATCTGCCGGCTTTTGAGGAGGCGGTGAAGAAAGCGCAGCCAAAGACTGTGATGTGCAGCTACAATAAGATCAACGGAGTATTTTCTTCAGAGAATAAGAAACTTCTGACAGATATCCTGCGGGATGAGTGGGGATTTGAAGGATATGTGGTCAGTGACTGGGGAGCTGTAAATGACCGGGTGAAAGGACTGAAAGCCGGTCTTGACTTGGAGATGCCGGGATCAGGAGGATATAATACAAGAAAGATTATTCAGGCAGTGGAGAATGGAGAACTGGAGGAAGAAATTCTTGACAGAACGGTGGAACGCATACTGAAAGTAGTCTTCTCCTACACAGATAACAGGAAAGCGGAGACTGTATTTGACAGGGAAAAGGATCACAAAGCAGCGGCAGATATCGAAACAGAGTGCGCCGTACTTCTGGAAAACAGGGGAGTGCTGCCGCTGAAAAAAGAACAGAAAGTAGTCTATATCGGGGAATTTGCAAAGAAACCGCGATACCAGGGCGGGGGATCGAGTCACATCAATACGGACAGCGTAGTGTCGGCTCTGGAAACTGCGGTGAGAAAAGGCAGGGCAGTGGAGTACGTGAAAGGCTTCTCGTCAGAGCGTGACGAGATGACAGAAGAGGATCTGAAACAGGCGTGTGAAGCGGCAGCGGGCGCAGATGTAGTTGTAATCTTTGCCGGACTGCCGGACAGCTTTGAGTCGGAAGGATATGACAGAACATCCATGGAACTGCCAAAGTGTCAGAATCGCCTTATAGAGGCTGTGGCTGAGATACAGAAAAATGTGGGAGTGGGTCTACATAACGGAAGTCCCGTAGGAACTCCATGGGCGGAGTCTGTAAATGCCATTCTGGAGATGTATCTGGGAGGAGAAGGCATTGGGGAGGCCAGCGACCGGCTGTTATTTGGGGAGGCAAATCCAGGAGGACGTCTGGCGGAGACGTTCCCATATCGTCTGGAAGACAACCCGAGTTACCTGAATTTCCCTGGAGATGGCAGGACTGTTCTCTATGGAGAAGATATCTTTGTCGGATATCGTTACTATGATGCGAAGAAAGTACCGGTGCGCTGGGCATTCGGCCATGGACTGTCATATACGGAATTCAGCTACAGCAATATGAAACTCTCTTCTGCGGAAATGAAAGATGGAGATATTCTGAAGGTGAGCATTGATGTGGAGAATACAGGGAAGAGGGCAGGAAGTGAAGTGGTTCAACTCTATGTCAGTGACAAGGACAGCACGGTGCCAAGAGCAGTGAAAGAACTAAAAGGGTTTGCGAAAGTATTTCTGAATCCGGGTGAGAAGAAGACGGTTACAATGGAACTTTGCGCGAGAGATTTTGCTTACTACGAGACAAAGATTCACGACTGGTACACTCCGTCAGGTACATATGAGATCCAGATCGGGCATGCCAGCGATGAGATCAGAGAGGCTGCAGAACTTACATTTACTACTGATGTGCTGCTGCCGTTCACTGTGGATATGACCACTACAATGGGGGAATTGATGAACCACCCGAAGACAGCAGGGAAAATGATGGAGTATCTTGAGGGGATATCACAGGGAGAAGAACCTAAGAAAGAAGATGGGGAGGTACAGCTTGTGACTCCGGAAATTATTGCGCAGATGCCGCTGAAATCATTTTTAAGCGTTATTCCGGGCGAAGCGATCGAGCAGATGATCGTGGAGTTAAATGCTCTGTGTCAGTAGTGGGAGGAACGGTTGGCTTATTATTGGATGAAAAAGTATCAGCATGAAAATGAGGAAGAATTATGGGCAAGATTTATGCGGCAAAAACAAATCATATCACAAACCCTTTAGGGTTTTATCTGAAACCGTTGGTATTTTCATGGAAAGTGAAAGGCGGCAGAGGACAGGAACAGAAACATGCAAGGATTGTGATCAGCAAGAACAAAACCTTTACAGATATCTGTCACGACACGGGGGAGGCAGAGCTGGACAGTCTCTCTGCAAGAGTGGAATTTGAACCGCAGCCGTATACAAGATATTACTGGAAAGTTATTGTGACAACAGATGCAGAGGAAGTGATCGAATCAGACACGCAGTTCTTTGAGACCGCCAAAATGGATGAACCGTGGACGGGCAGGTGGATTACCTGTGACAGCAGTCAGGAACGGCATCCGATTTTCTCAAAGAGAATTCGTCCGGCAAAAGAAGTGAAAAGCGCAAGACTGTACATTTGCGGCCTGGGATTGTATGAGGCATATTTTCTCGGGGAAAATAAAGAAAATCCGGAGAAAATCGGTGATGAGTATCTGACTCCGTACTGCAATAATTATGACCAGTGGATCCAGTATCAGACGTATGACATCACGAAACAGGCAGAACAAGGCGGTGTGCTGTCTGTTCTTCTCGGAAACGGCTGGTATAAAGGCAGGTTCGGTTTCAATGATCCGGAGCGGGAAGCATATTACGGTGACGAGTGGAAGCTGATTGCGGAGATTCACATAGAGTACAAAGACGGAACGAAAGATGTAATCAGTTCTGATGAAACCTGGTCAGTTACAAGAAGCAATTTGTGGTTTTCCAATATCTATGACGGTGAGAGAAGAGATGATACGCTGCCACCGGTAGAGGAGTCTCCTGCGCGGATCGCAAAGGTTCCGAAAGGCCGGCTTATGGAACGGTTATCTCTTCCGGTTAAGGTACAGGAGGAGATGAAGCCGGCAGAACTGATCCATACGCCTGCTGGAGAAGATGTATTTGATCTGGGGCAGGAGATCGCAGGGATCTTCCGACTGCGTGTACATGAGCCGGCGGGGACAACTATCAGGATTCAGACGGGAGAGGTGCTTCAGGACGGAGGTTTCTATAACGAGAATTTAAGAACTGCACTTTCGGAGTACATTTATGTTTCTGATGGTACAGAAAAGGTGATTACGCCTCATTTTACATACTATGGCTATCGATATGTGAAAGTGACCGGGATTAGGGATCTTTCATGTGAGGATTTCACGGCGCTTGTTCTTTACAGCGATTATGAGAGCATCGGGGCAATCGAGACAGGGAATGATCTTGTGAACAAATTGATCTCCAATATCGAATGGGGGATGAAAGGAAACTTCCTGGATGTGCCTACAGACTGCCCGCAAAGAGATGAGAGAATGGGCTGGACAGGGGATACACAGGTATTTTCTGCGACTGCAAGCTATCTGGCTGATACCTACGCGTTTTACCGGAAATATTTATATGACATGTATCAGGAACAGCTTCTGGCGGACGGAATGGTTCCGGAGATTGTCCCCACATTCGGACCGACAAAATGTTCCTGCGCATGGGGAGACGCTGCGTGTATCATTCCGTGGAACGTATATCTGTTCAGCGGGGACAAAACAATCCTGGAAAGCCAGATTGAGAGCATGAAGGCATGGGTTGATTATATTCGCAGGATTGACGGAGATCATCACGGATGGAGACAGATCTTCCATTATGGAGACTGGCTGGCTCTCGACCGTACAGGCGCTGCCGCGAACAGTGTGTACGGGGCGACCGATGAAGCATATATCGCGGATATCTACTATGCGGCAAGCGCCCAGACAGTCGCAAAGGCGGCGGACGTGCTTGGACTGGAAGAAACGAGACAGGAATATCAGGAAATCGCAGACCGTCAGTGGCGGGCAGTGAAAGAAGAATATTTTACTTCCACAGGAAGATGTGCGGTGAAGACGCAGACAGGGCTTATCCTTGCGCTGAAGTATCATCTGTCTGAAAATGAAGAACTGACAAAGCAGATGATGAAAAAACTCCTCCGGGACAACAAAAATAAACTGAATACCGGGTTTGTGGGTACGCCGCTTCTGTGCAACGTGCTGACAGACCACGGGATGACGGATGCGGCGTACCGGCTGCTTTTGAACGAAGAATATCCGGGTTGGCTTTATGAAGTGAAGCTGGGGGCAACGACCGTGTGGGAGCGTTGGAATTCACTGGATGAGAACGGCCATGTCTCCAGCACGGGAATGAACAGCCTGAATCATTATTCATATGGCGCCGTACTGGAATGGATCTTCTGCCATGCGGCCGGGATTGATGTGACGGAACAGAGTCCGGGAGGCCGGGTGATGCGGATCAGCCCGAAAGTGAATCGCGGACTGGGATATGTAAAAGCGGTTTATGATTCAGCATGCGGATGCTATCAGTGCGGTTGGGAGATATTAGGGGATAATAAAATCACTGTCACTGTTACAGTTCCGTTTGGCGGAAGGGCAGAAGTGGTTCTTCCACTTGCGCCGGAATCTGTATATGAAGATAAAGAAAACCCACTGTTTGAAGATGTAGAAAACGGAATTTGCCGTGTGAAAGCCGGAGAATATGAAGTCGCTTATGAGGCGTCACAGCCTTTAAAGAGGAAATACAGCATAGATTCGACAATGGAAGAACTGCTGAACCATCCGGATATTCGCGCGTTTCTTTCTCAAATGATGGAAGTGGATATGATTCCGGATATTGCATATGGACTTTCGCTTAGAGATGTCGCGAAAACATTCGCAGGAGAAATCAAACCAGAGGAAGCACAGATGCTGGATATTGCACTGGCAAACTTCTAATAAGGAGCAGAGAGATGAAGAAAGAAAATCAGAAAGTAAAATTATCTGAAAAAATAGGGATGTTGATGGTATGTGCAGGAAACATACCGCTTATGACACCTTTTATCCGTATATTTTATGATCTATTACACAACTGTGGTGGGACTGGATCCCAAGGCGCTTGCGACCTTGTTTTTAATCTCTAAGGTAATGGATGGAATCAGCGATCCTGTCATGGGCTTTATTCTGGATAGATTTCCCGTAACAAAAATGGGAAAATTTCGCCCTATGCTGATTCTGGGAACCATTATCTGTGTCATAAACTATATTCTGCTGTGGTTTGGCGCTGTCTGGAGTCCTGTAGGAAAATATGTGATCGTTTATGTTACCTATTTGCTGTTGGGATGGACCTTTGATATCATGGACATCTCCAAAAACAGTCTTCTTCCGGTTATGACTACAGATGATAAAGAAAGAAACAGCCTGTCTCTTTTCAACGCATTAGGATCGATGATTGGAGGAGCGGTGATTGGAGTATTAGGACCTGTTATAGTAGCAGATGGAAAACTGGAAAGTTATTATGTATTAATCTTCGGATCTATGGCTCTGACGCTCGTTCTTTCCATCTCAGGTGCACTCAGTGTTAAAGAACGTGTGGAGTTCAGGGAAAATAATGAGGAAAAGTACAGTTTAAAAGCTGCTTCAACTCCCCAAATTTTAAATTCCAAAACTAAATTTGTTTATTCCGAACAAGAGGCTGAAAAAGCCTATATGGGCAGCGTTTGCAGCTACTTTAATAGTAGGGACAGGAAGTTCAATAGCTGGCGGAGCAGGAGCATATTTTTATACATATGTTTTAGGGGATATGAAACTGATGTCGGGAGTTTCTGTTATTGGCTTAATTGCATCACTGGTTGGAATTGTGATGGGACCATATCTTGCCAATCGGTTTGGGAAAAAGAAAGTTTACCTGACCGCGGTCATAATATCGACAGCGCTTAACCTGCTTCGACTGCTGGATGTGACGTCTATGATTTTAATATATATCAGCGCTCTTATCGGAGGCGTGGCAGGAGGATGGATGGTTCCGGTCAATACCAGCATACAGGCGGACAATACCACTTATGTACAGTATAAAACGGGTAAACGGGCGGAAGCAGCCATCGCTTCACTCACATCCTTTGTCAGTAAGGTCGCGCAGGGGCTGGGAGGAGCAATTCCAGGGTATGTGATCGCAGCATATGGATTTGTTACCGGCGCATCTGTCCAACCTGAGAGTATCAATACAGGCATTATCCTGTGCGCATTGATCCTGCCGCTGATATTTGGAATATTAGGGTTGCTTATCTTTGGCACACAGTATACGCTGGATCAGAAAGCAGTAATAGAGATGGACGCTAAAATCAACAGGAATAACTAATCCGGCAGGGAGGTTGCTATGGAGCTTACAAGACTTAAGGTAAACAGTCAATACAGACCATGCGTGGACGAAGCACCTTATTTTTCATGGGTGATCATCAGTGACAAAAAGAATGTGATGCAGACATCCTATCATATTACAGTGACAAGTCTGGGAGAAGTAGTGTGGGATTCCGGGGTGATAGAAAGTGATAAAAGCACTTTTGTAGAGTACAACGGGAAACCATTGAAAAGTCTCAGTGACTATAGCTGGACAGTGAAAGTGACGGTTAATAACGGAGAAAAGGCGGCGGCATCCTCATCCTTTGAGACGGGATTTATGAAGAAAGAATGGACGGCCGAGTGGGTGAAATCTCCGTTCCCGATGAAAAAGGTAAAACCTGGAACCGGCGGGCAGAATCCGGCAGAATATTTCCGCAAAGAATTTGACGCACGAGACGGTATAAAACGGGCACGCGTCTATGCCACATGCCACGGAGCATATCAGCTCAGCGTGAACGGAATACGTCCGGACGACAGAGAGTTTGCTCCGGAATTTACCGTCTATTCTAAATATCTGTGTTACCAGACTTATGATGTGACTCCATTCTTGAGAGAGGGAAGAAATGTCATAGGAATGTTAGTGGGGGACGGCTGGTATGACAGTGCGAACTTTAAACCGAGAAGCAGGAAGTTTAAAGCCGAACATTCTGTGTTATTTCAGATAAAGATTGATTATGAAGACGGAACGAGTGAAATTGTTCTGTCCGATGATGCTGTGAAGGTTTCGGAAAGTCCGGTCCGGTCTTCCGATTTGTTTGCAGGCGAACTCTATGACGCACGGATGGAACAGGAAAACTGGAACTGCTGCGGATTCGATGACAGCAGCTGGAAAGCAGGTATCCCATGCGGAAAATCTTACGCGAACCTGGTAGCTCAGTACGGGGAACCGGTGCGCCCGGTAAAGGAAGTACCGGCAGTCGGAATGACAGTCAGCCCGAAAGACGAGACGATCATTGACTTCGGGCAGAATCTGGCGGGGGTTCTGCGCGTAAAAGCGAAACTGCCTGCCGGAACAAAAATGGTATTAGATCATTTTGAAACTCTGGATCAATATGGAAACTATTTCAATAATATTTTCATGTCAGAGAAAACAGGACACAAACAAAGCGATATTTATATTTCAAACGGGAAATTTACAGAATATATACCGCATTTTACATATCACGGTTTCCGCTATGTGAGAGTGACATGCGATCAGCCGGTGAGTCCGGAGGATTTCACAGCGATTGTCCTGTCTTCTGACAATGAGGATCTGGGAACTTTTGAGACGTCCAACGAAGATATAAACCGGCTTTACGAAAATACAAGATGGTCTCAGCGGTCGAATCTGTTCTCAATCCCCACGGACTGTCCGCAGAGAGAAAAAGGCGGATGGACCGGAGATATCCAGATTTATGCAAGAACAGCCATGCTCAACGAAAATGTAACCCCTTTTCTGACAAGATGGCTGCGTAATATGACCTGCAGCCAGCAGAAAAACGGAGCGATTCCCAATGTGATCCCCCTTACCGGAATCTATGAATTACTGGAGAAACTGAATCGGATCGTATACCGCAATTTTGAACCGGTGGGAGAAGCGGGATGGGGAGATGCCGCTTGTATCGTACCGTGGAGCATGTATCAGCTTACAGGAAATATCAGGATACTGAGAGAGCAGTATGACACAATGAAAAAGTGGTGCGACTATATCATCAACACTGCAAAGAAGCGTAGAGGCAAGATGAAACATCCAAAAGAAATTGACCAGTATCTGTGGAATACAGGACATCAGTACGGGGAGTGGCTCATACCGAGCCAGACAGTAAACGGAGCAGACCAAAGCGCTGCAAAACCTGTCAATACTTCTGCATACTGCGCGCCAATCTTTGGATGGAATTCCTGTCGGATCATGGCAGATACAGCAGCACTCCTCGGGCATACATCAGACGAATTATACTATGATGACATTGCGTCCAGAATGAAATCTGCCATTCAAAAAGGACTGATCGATGATGATGGGAAGATGCCTCTTGATTTTATGGGCAGTTATGTGCTGGCAATCGCATTTGATCTTGCTCCTGAAAGGAAGAAAAAAAGTATCGCTGGACATTTGATCCGCAAGATAGAAGAAAACGGGGATTGTCTGGATACAGGATTCCTGACGACACCGTATCTGCTGGATGCACTCTGTAAGATCGGCAGGATGGACAAGGCATATAAAATCCTGCTCCAGACAAAGTGCCCGTCATGGCTTTATGAGGTGAAGCAGGGAGCGACAACAATCTGGGAAAATTACATTTCTTACAAGGAGGACGGGTCTCCGGTTATGACAAGCCTGAACCATTATGCCTTTGGATGCGTGGACGACTGGATGTTCCGGAAGATAAGCGGCATTGATATGGCTGCTTCCGGATTTAAGAAGATTGTGATTGCGCCGGAGACGAATAATGCGTTTACAAGTGCAAAACGTACCTATATGAGTGAGTACGGTAAAGTAGGGGCAGAGTGGAGTATGGAAGAGGGGAAATTTAAATTGAAAGTGGAGATTCCCTGTAACACAACTGCCACTGTAAAACTGCCGGATGGCAGATTGTATGAGGTGGGGAGCGGAATATATCAGTTTGAATAAAAGTATCAAAGGAAATAAAATGACAGTATTTGTGAGAACTGACCGGCAAAAGCAGACGGTCAGTTTTTCTTAATACGAAAGTTGAAAATAATACGAGGAGTTTAGGATTATGAAAAAGAAAATATTGAAGATTACCTTAAGTGTCGTTTTAATTTTGATTCTGGCTGTGGGTCTAGGTCTGGCATATTTAGTAGGGGCGGCAGGCGGTGGTGGACCGTTTGATTTTGTTTGGAAGAACAAACTGAAAAAAATGCCAGGAAACGCAGAAAAATACAGTCTGGAAAATATAGAACCGTTAGAAAACAGCCCTCTTGGAGGGAAGCGCATCTGCTACCTTGGATCATCTGTAACATTAGGTCTGTACTCAATGGATGTTTCTTTTGCAGATTATATCTCTTACAGAAATGGCTGTGAGTATGTAAAAGAAGCCGTCAGCGGCACTACTTTAGTAGATAACGGAAAGACGTCTTATATCCAGAGGATGAAAAATAATATCGGTACAGATGAGAAATTCGATGCATTTGTCTGCCAGCTTTCCACGAATGACGCGTCGAAGGAAATGCCGATAGGAGAACTCAGCCGTTCAGAAAATTTGGAAGATTTTGATACACAGACGATAACAGGAGCAATGGAATATATCACTGTATATGCAAAGCAGACATGGAATTGTCCCGTGATCTTTTATACTGGAACAAAATATGACAGTAAACAGTATCAGCAGATGGTAGATGTATTATTTGAGCTTCAGGATAAATATGGAATAGGCGTGATCGACCTTTGGAATGACGAGGAGATGAATGACGTTTCTGAAAAAGAATATGAAGTTTATATGGCAGATCCGGTTCATCCGACGCAGGCAGGATATCTGGAATGGTGGACGCCTAAGATGGAAGAATACTTATATCAATTTTTAGAAAGATGATTATTATATTAAGTTTCGTCGGTAAACCGCTTATATATCGTTGGTGATTTGCCCTTTGGGATTATTTATAATTGAATCAAACAATGAAAGGACGGATAACGAAATGGAAAATGCAGTTACAAAAAGAGAAAAAATCAGTTATGGTTTGTATTTTATGGGACAGAATGTATTCTATGGACTGATAGGATATATGACTACATATTTTACAGATATCGGCATAACGGCAGCATTGGTTGCAATCGTGGCGCTGATCACGAAAGTGTGGGATGCCATCAACGATCCGATCTTCGGTATGATCATGGATAAGGTAAATTTTAAGAAAGGGAAATTCCTGCCGTGGCTTCAAATATCTGTCATAGCGATTCCGGTGGCGACCATTCTTCTTTTTACAATACCTACCGGGATTCCCATGATGGCTAAAATCATATGGGCAACACTTGCTTATATGTTATGGGATACAGCCTATACCCTTTGTGATGTGCCGATTTTTGGTATTGTCACCACGATGACAACGGACCAGAAGGAACGTATTTCACTAAACAGTATAGGAAGGATGTTTGTTATTTTTTCAGGTATTGTTACAGGAATTGTCCTGCCGTTGGTACGGCAGCGGTTAGGCGGCTGGGCGACAACAGTAATTGTGTTATCTCTTTTGTCAGTTGTTATGATGATTCCAATCTGTCTGTTCGCAAAGGAGAGAGTAATTGAAAAAGAAAGAGCACTGGACGAAGGGGCAGAAGATAGTTATACGTTGCGCGATATGGCAGAATGTCTGCGAAAGAACAAATATTTATTGATTTTCTTTGCGGCTCCGCTCATCAGCAGCCTGCTTAATGTTGGTGCAAATTGGGGCTTATATGTTGCCCGGTACTGCCTTGGCGGTGAAGAAGCTGCCTCATATGTTTCGATGACGGTGATTATTCCGACCTTAATCGGTGCGGTTATGGCAGTAGAATTATGCAAGAAATATGACAAATTTAAAGTCTTCTATATTTCATATGTTTTCGCTTTACTTCTGGGAATTGTAAGATTCATGGCCGGGTATGAGAATATGACGGTGTATGTGACTTTAAATGCCTTAGGAGGAATTCCGCTGGGAATAGCAGTTATACTGCAGTATCAGTTTACGCCGGACTGCTACGAGTATGGACAGTACAAGACAGGATTAAAAATGCGTGGTGTAACGTTTGCAGCGCAGACATTTTTTACAAAATTAAATGGAGCGATCGCAACAGCAGTCAGTGTGTTTGCGTTAACTTTAATCGGCTTCCGGGAAGGAGAAGGCGTTGTTCAGGCGGCAGGATTTGCCGATAAATTATGGACATTCAGCTGTCTTGGCAGCATTATCGGGGGTATTTGCACTCTGCTTATGCTTCGCCTTTACAAGCTTAATGACCATGATGTCCAGCTGATGGCAAAATGCAACAATGGTGAGATTAGCCGTGAAGAGGCAGAGTCACAGATGATCAATCAGTATTAAGAAAAGAATGGAGGACTTTTGCGATGGACAGAATAAAGGAACTGATTTCAAAAATGACGCTGGAAGAGAAGGCAAGTCTCTGCTCGGGCGCTGATAACTGGCATACGAAAGAAATCAAACGACTGAACATTCCGTCAGTTATGATGGTGGACGGCCCTCACGGACTGAGAAAGCAGGAAGGGGAAACGGATCATCTGGGATTGAATGAAAGTGTGAAGGCCGTTTGTTTCCCAGCAGCCTGTGCAACAGCCTCCAGCTTCGATGTTGACCTGATGGAACGGATGGGAGAGACGCTGGGAGCGGAGTGTCAGGCCGAGAATGTAAGCATGCTGCTTGGCCCGGCGGTGAATATTAAAAGGAGCCCGTTATGCGGGCGGAACTTTGAGTATCTGTCGGAGGATCCATATCTGGCAGGTAGGATGGCATCGGCATATATCCGCGGAGTACAGAGTCAGGGCGTGGGGACAAGCATTAAGCACTTCGCACTGAATAACCAGGAAACACTCCGTATGACGATATCTTCCGAGGTGTCAGAACGTGCGCTCAGGGAAATCTATCTGCCTGCGTTTGAGGAAGCGGTGAAAGAATCAGCTCCAAGAACCGTCATGTGTAGCTACAACAAAATAAATGGAGAATATGCTTCGGAAAACAGATATCTTCTGACAGATATCCTGAGAAAAGAATGGGGATACAAAGGCTGCGTCGTCAGTGACTGGGGCGCTGTAAATAACCGTGTGAAAGGACTGCAGGCCGGACTGGATCTGGAGATGCCTTATTCCGGAGGATACAATGACAGACAGATTGTGAAAGCAGTACAGGAGGGAAGACTGGACGAAGCTGTGCTGGATGAAGCGGTGGAGCGGGTATTGAATGTTGTGTTTGCCGGTGAAGAGCAGCATCGTCCGGAAGATATATCTGATAAGGAAACAGATCATAAAAAAGCAGCTGATATTGAGACGGAATGTGCGGTCCTGCTGGAAAATAACGGTATACTTCCGCTGAATACAGACAGAAAGGTTGCCTATATAGGGGAATTTGCCGAAAAGCCGCGGTATCAGGGCGGCGGCTCCAGCCATATCAATCCGTTCAGGGTTGTTTCGGCATTGGATGCTGCCGGAGAAAAAGGGCGTAGCGTGACTTATGCAAAAGGATTTTCTAACGAAAATGACTCGATGACGGAACAAGAGCTGGAAAAAGCGCTTCGGACTGCTGCAGAAGCAGACGTCGCGGTAATCTTTGCCGGGCTGCGTCTGGCAGCGGGCACTTCACTGCTGCTGCTTGTAGCTGCCGAAATGATCGCGGCACAAGAAGGTATCGGCGCTTTGATCCTGCATTATGGAGATCTGATGATCACCGACCGTTTAATGGCCGGCGTTATCGTTCTTTCACTCCTGGGACTCATTTTCAATTTAGGTCTGCAATGGCTGGAACATAAAATAGTACCCTGGAAGACCCAAAGCAAATAAACATAAACCCCGCTGCGATTAATCGCAGCGGGGTTTATTTATCCAATTACATACATTCTCTGATAGCTTTCGCCATCCGTTTTACACCTTCGATGATTTTCTCTTCCGGCATATTGGAAAAATTGATACGCATATTACGGTCAGTTTTACCATTAGGGTAGAAGGCATCACCGGTAACGCCAGCAACCTTCATCTCGATACATTTGTGGAAAACCTTATCAGCACTGCAGCCCTGCGGGAAAGTCAGCCACAGGAACAACCCGCCTTCAGGATGTGTCCATTCCGTACCTGCCGGAAATTCTTCCGCCATAGTTTTTAAAATCAGATCGCGGCGTTTTTTATAAAGGGCTTTGATCTCTTCAACATGCTTATCCAAATCATAATTTTCCATATAAGCGTCAGCTATCCCCTGGTCAAAATTAGAGGTATGCAGATCGGCGCTTTGTTTGATTTTTACATATTCACTGACAACGTCCTTAGAGGCAGCGACCCAGCCTAAACGCAGTCCCGGACAGAAAATCTTGGAAAAAGTGCCGAGGAACATAACCAGACCTTTAGTATCCATAGATTTTAAGGACGGTAATATCTCCCCTTCATAACGCAGCTCGCCATAAGGGTTGTCTTCCAGCACAGGCAGATTATGTTTGTTGATCACTTCCATAAACTTTTTGCGGCGTTCCAAACTCCAGGTACGACCGGTCGGATTTTGGAAATCGGGGATAACATAAATAAATTTACAACGGTCGGTAGTGCTTAAGATTTTGTCCAATTCTTCCGGAATCAGACCAACATTATCAGTTGGCACTTCTACAAAAGTAGGCTCATAGGCATTAAAGGCATTAAGTGCACCCAAATAAGAAGGACTTTCACATAAAACAACATCACCGGGATCAAGGAACAATTTACCTGCAAAATCGAGACACTGCTGTGAACCGGTAGTGATCAAAATCTCATCCGGATCAACCTCAGTATGATATTTATCTTTCATTCTGGCAGCAATTTTAGCCCTCAGAGTCGGACGCCCTTCGGTCGTGGCATACTGCAGCAGCTGCTGACCTTCTTTTTCCACCAGGTCATGTGATACTTTAGCTATTTCTTTCACCGGAAACAGTTCCGGTGCCGGTAAACCGCCGGCAAACGAAATAATATCCGGCTGTGCCGTCAATTTTAACAGTTCACGGATTTCAGACGATTGCATACGTTCCATACGTTTAGCAAATTTCATAAGTTCTTCCCCTCCAACATTATTAGTTTGTACAATAATAGTAGCTACTTTGTACGTTTATAATTAAAAATTCTATCACTCTTACTGGAGCAAGTCAACGTATAAAATCAAAACGCAACAACTTTCTCGATTATTTGTTTACATTTGTCTTTTTAAAGCGTACCTTTTGCATCAGAGAATAAAAAAGAGCGGCTTTTAGCCG
>OGOC01000755.1_pt1 | contig 31097 bp, 16 predicted proteins | sample 1552561 | NCBI WGS metagenome assembly OGOC01 (sample SAMEA2580148, study PRJEB22360) | human gut metagenome | biome: human gut; feature: human-associated habitat; material: faeces | place: Denmark | collected 2008/2010
ACTCAAAAAATTCGTTCACGTCACTTCGTTCCTTATCACGAATTTTTCTCGGACATACTAAAAAGAAGCGAAAATTATATAAAAACAGCTCTTAAAAGAGGCTCTGAAAAAGATTTAGAACTGGCAAAAAATTTTTATGAAAATTTAAATAGAATTAAGCAGGATAAATCTGTTGATGTTGTTGAATTTGTAATGTATTGTACTGAAGGGTTTAAATCAATACAAATAAAAGATAAATAATCAATTTTTCCTGTTCAAAACAATCAAACAGACTTGTTTCTTTTCACATGAAACTAACTGTTGATTTTAATCAAAAAACATCCTTCAATAGCCTGCCGCTGCATCTAAAAGATTTGGCATACAAAAAATTATTACAGCAAGGGTTATGAAATAAATTGTAAAATTGAGGACTTGAGCTCTATTACAGGTCCAATCGAATTAAAAAATATTATAGACAACCTAAAACCCATCAGTACGCAGTGGGACTGGGATTTAACTCTTTTGATAAAAATCTGGAACCCTTGATGAAAGGCTCTTGTTCAAACAATTACGTTTCTGATATAAAAAAATCACAGATACAGGAGTCATCTTGTCCTGAGCTCATACCCTTATAACTCCCGATAAACTCGATAATCACTTTTTTTAATTCTTAAAAAAACACGGAATTAACGGCGTTGAGAGGAATTATCAATATATTCTAAAAAGCGGCAGGCGAATACATTACTATAGCGCCCAAACGCTGACTGCTTTTTGTCAAAGCTATTGCTGGTTTGCATCCCCTACATCTATTCTTTCAAGTTTAAAAATTACAGGCCTTGTTCCGTCATTGCAGCAGGTTATCATTATTTTTTCATCATTACACCAGCCATCCATAATAGAACCGCCCTGAAGTGCTGCATAAACATATCTTGAAATGCAATCCCACGCTTCCGAGCAAAATTTCCCATGCATCATCCTAAAAAAATCATTATTTTCGACAATAAACTCTTGTCCCTCCTCAAAAAACTCGCAAGGTCCCGCATTCGGATTTGCAAGATATTCATTTTGCAAATCTTTATAACATTCTTTTTTTAATACAGTAATCTTACATTGATGTTTAGTTGCCATAAAATCCTCAAAAGCTGTTTATTACAGAATATGCACAATTATATCAGATTGAATTTGATTAATAAATAATACAAAAATTTCTATGCTACAATAGAAATATGGGTTGGCTTTATTTAATATTAGCAATATTTTTTGAAATCTTAGGCACTACTGCCCTGAAACTCTCCAATGGCTTTTCAGTACTACTGCCATCAATAGGCACTCTATTTTCGTATATTCTGTGCTTCTTTTTCTTATCTTATTCACTTAAAACCATTGATATGAGTGTTGCTTACGCCATTTGGTGTTCGGTTGGGATTTTTCTTATTTCCGTAATCGGTATAACATTTTTCCATGAGCCAATTAGTATTGTAAAAATCGTTTCAATATTTCTAATTATTCTGGGCACAATTGGCCTCAAACTGGCTTTCTAACCCGCCTCTTATATCGACCATCGCAACCCAAAACTAAACGACAATCCTTCTCTCCCTCCGGAGCGAATCATCGTCTGTACAAAACCAGTGAATCTTTCTCCCCATCTCTTCTGCACGCCTACTCCATAGCTTACAAACGGACGAACAGACATCTCCGGCAGCATTACGTCGTTTGCTTTAAAGTTGGTTTCATTCATTATGTTTGTTATTACGTTCACTCCCATGTAGGGCATCCACCCGGATGGGAGGTTGGCTATTATTTTTATTCCAGGGATTATTTGCAGACTATTCAGGGGTTTTGTTTGGAGGTTTACACCTGCTTTATTTGTGTATTCGAAGAGGTTTACGAATGTGTAGGAGACCTGGAGGTTGGGTTGGATTATTACACGCCCGTCGAGGGTTTCCCAGTTGTAGCCACTTTTGGAGGCTATTCCTGCTGTTACCATGAAGGGGTGATCGGTTCCCCAGATTCCGGAGGCATCGGTCATTATTGCTCCGCCGTTGGCGGTTATTGCGCTGAAGAAGTTATTATAGTAGAAAGCGGCTGTCGTGCCAGCGGTTATTCCGTTTTGGTAGAGACTAACCCCGTCGTAGGTTTGGTGGGAGCCGGTGTACCCTGCGTAGGCTGTATAGGTTGCACTTATTCCGTGTTTGAGGGTTTTTATGGGGCTATCTATACCGAAGTAAGAGTTATACATTATGTTATTTACTTTGGGGCCATTTTTGAGGGGAACTTTTTCCATTGCGGTTGAGGTGCGGTACCAGGCTCCTTTATTTTCTTCAGGAATGAGGGCGGGGCTGAAAGCTATTATTGCGTCGTTTGCTGCTATCTTATTTTTGAGGAAGATGGCTTCACGTTGAGCGCGGGGCATGAGCATCAGCATATCCATATTTGCGAAGGCTTCGTCATAGGAGTTGAGCTGCATGAGATAGCCGCCTACGAGGGCGCCGATATTTGAGGAGAGGATTGAGGGGCTAAAGGATTTATAGTTATTTCCGCCGGCGCTTGTGAGGGTAAGGTTGCCGGTTGCGGGGTTATAGGATGTATCGTATCTATATATTTTGCCTTCAAGGGTTGAGAGGGCGGGATCTAGCATTACATTTTGGGCAAAGTTATTTTTGGGGTTGATTATATTTATTGTATTTGAATTTCTAAAGGCGTCGTCTATTATTGAGATATGATCAATGACGAGTTTGCCCTCACCGGAAAAAGAATCGGCTGAGAAGTAGTCGCCTTTTTGGTTATTTATATCTATATCTATTCCGAGATTTGCTCTGTCGCCGGAAACTGTTATATTATGGACATTTATGTTGTCGAGGATGCCGTTTCTGGTATCGAAGAAAGTATTTGCACTCATGTTGAATTTATCCATTGCGAACATTGAGGCGCCTGCGAGGAGGGTTATTGCGCCTTCGTTGAGGTTTACTGTTCCTTTAAAATTCTGGTTCCAGCCGTTGAGGTAGAGGGTGCCGGAGCCGGTTTTGGTAAATTGACCGGTTCCGTAGAGTTTTGAATTCAGGAGATAATTTGCTTCGAGATTAAAGTGGAGTTCGCCGGATTCATTTATTGTTGTTTTATCGTGGAAGTATTCATCGTTGGCGTATTTTCTATTAAATAGGATTTTGCCGGCGTCGATTGTTGTTGTACCGGTGAAAGAGGAGTTATTTCCGGTTATTATGGCTGTTGCGGTGCCTTCTTTTATTATGGAGCCTTTACCGGTGAAGTAGGTTAGGGATTCATCGTTGGATATATTTATTCGGAGGCTTCCGGATTCTTCTATATTAGTCAGGCCGTTTATGTAGGAGCCGTTTTCGCTTTGTTGGTAGGAGATTTCGCCTTTATTTATATTCAGGGTTCCCCAGAAGTCTTTATTAACCCCGTCAAGGACAAAAGTTCCGTCGCCGTTTTTGTTTATTATTCCGAGCCCGCTTATATTTTGGAGTTTATCGTTTTGCTGGTTGTTGAGTTCGAGTTTTGCTGTATTTGCAATATAAGTTGAGCCGCTTATATAGCTGCCGTTTGTTGATTGTTCATATTTTACTGTGCCCTTTTCAATATATGCAGCTCCGCTGAAAGCGTTATTAGTTCCGGTCAGGGTGAGAGTGTCATCTCCGGTTTTTATGAAAGTTCCCGAGCCGTTTACGGTTCCGTTTATTGTATCGGCGGTTGTGGTGTTATATATTAAGGTGCCGTTTTCGTTTATGGTTGTTTTGCCGCCGAGGTAGGCAGTGTTTTCGTTTTTTTCAAAGTAGATTGTGCCTTCGTGGATGTTTGTTTGGCCCGTAAAGCGGCTGTTATCGCCGGAAAAAATGAGGGTGTTTTCCCCGTACTTTTGGATGGTGCCGGAGCCGGAAATTGTTCCGTTTACGAGGTCATTTTGGGTTGTTTTGTACTCAAGAGTGCCGTCTTTTTCTATTATTGTGTTTCCGCCGAGGTAGGTGTTTGAGGTTGTTTTTTCAAAGGCGATTGTTCCGGTTTTTATTGTTGTTGTTCCTTCAAATCCGCTGTTATTTCCGGTCAGTGTAAGGGTTGCGTCGCCGGATTTTATGAAGTTTCCTTCGCCGAAAACGGTTCCGTTTATTATATCGTCAACTTCAAGGTCAAATTCAAGTGTTCCGCCGGAATTAACGAGAGTATTGCCTGCAAGCTGGATATCTGATTCGGAATTTTTATCAAAGAGAAGTTTGCCGGCGTCGATTGTTGTCAGTCCGGTGAAATTGCTGTTATCTCCGGTGAAAATCAGGGTTGCGTCGCCGGATTTTTTAATATATCCGTTTCCGTCGATTGTTCCGTTGACTGTATCGTCAATATTTGTAATATATTCGAGCTGGGCATTTTCGTGGATGGTTGTTTTACCGCCAAGATAGGAGGAGGTTTCGGTTTTTGTAAACGAAGTTGAACCCTCAAAAAGGTGTGCGTGTCCGGTGAAGTCGCTATTATCGCCGGAAAGGGTCAGAGTATTTGTTCCGTATTTTTTAAGGGTTCCGTTTCCGTTTACTGTGCCGTTTATTGTATCGTTTTCGGTTGTTTCGTAAATTAAGGTGCCATTTTCATTTATTGTTGTTGTTCCGCCGAGGTAGGTGGTGTCTGTTGTTTTTTCAAAGTAGAGGATTCCGTCGTTTATGTTTGTTTGACCGGTATAATTATGGTTTTTTCCGCCAAGAAGCAGGGTTCCGGATTCATTTTTATTTATTTCGCCGTTTCCGGTTATGCCGCTTTTTATTGAAACAGCACCCTTGCCTGCGAAGTTAATTATTCCGTTTTCGTTATGGATATCGCTTCCTTCGGCGTTTGCTGTATTATTTTCGAATTCCACGAGGCGGTTTTCGGTTGCATTTATTGTTATTGTGCCGGAATTGTAGATTGCGCCGCCTTTTCCGGTTATTGCCATATTATTTTTAAAGTTCACATCTGTGAGGGTGAGGTTTTTGGAGTTATGGATTGCGCCTCCGTTATTTTGGGCGGTATTTTCTGTGAAAACGGCGTTTTCGATGGTCATTTCTCCGCTATTAAGGATGGCTCCGGCGTCATTTGCGGCGGTATTTTTATCAAAAGCGGCTCCGGCTATATCTGTTTTTCCGGAATTTCCGAGTGCGCCGCCGTTTTTAGCGCTGTTTTCGTTAAAGTTTACGTTTGTGAGGGTTGCGGTTGCGTTTTCGTTATAGATTGCGCCGCCTTTTTCATCAGATTTATTATTATTAAAGATTGTGTTCTGGATATTTGCGCTGCTTTGTTCACCTTTCAGATAAACTGCTGCTCCGTCCTTTCTTCCGCAGTTTACGTCGGTTATTGCGTCCGAAATTGTGAGATCGTAGATATTGAGGATTCTGTCTTTTCCGTCGGTTGAATCTGCGTTAAAAAGTGCCCATTCGTGGTTTCCGGTTATTGTATTTTGCGTTTTATCAAGACCGCTGACGTCAAAACGTCCGGCGCCCATTGTTTCAAGGTTTGAGAGCACCACGTAGATACCGTTTTCGGTTGTTGATGCGCTGTTATTAACGTTAAAACCTCTATCGCCTTCGAATTTATGAGCTTTTTTAAGGGTTTCTTCGCCGGGATTGTAGTCGGTTGTGGAGATTATTATTGAGCCTTCGTTATTTTCGGATTTTGAGATATCGTATTCATAGCCGTTTGAGGTAAACTGGGTATATTTTGCAAAATCTGCTATTATCACGTTTCCGGCGTCAACAAGCTGGATCTCTTTCAATTTCCATCTGCCGTCTTCGATTATTTTTATTGCGCCGAGGGTTATCACTCCAGAACCTGTTTCTGCTATTATTTTATCTGCTTCGGGGTCTGGCCCGGGGAGGTGCTGGTCGGGATTATTTTTCAAATCAAGGTCAATATGCCATGTATTTGTCCCGGTCAGGGTCAAATCTCCGAATGTCAGGGTATCGAGTTTATCATTTTTGGTATTTATTACGGAATTATTAAAGACAGAGTTAAGGTTTGACTGGCCGAAGTCATTTATTGCATCGCTCAGTTCGAATGTCATATCATCAAAGGTTATTTTTGTGTTTGTAGAGTTGTTTCCGTATTCTTTAAACGAGTTATTGAACTCAAATGTACCCTCTGTAAACACGGTTTCGTTATTATTTCCGGAGGTTTTGGGCGGTTGGTTTACTATTATGGTATTCTGACCGTTTCCTGTGCCTTTTACTGTAAGATTTGCGTTGCCCGAGAGGTTTACGTGCGTATCCCAGACGGCTTTTTCGTCATTTTTTGTATATTCAAGTTTTGCTACGCTATTTTTTATTCCTTCTATATCAATTTCCTGCGAGGCAAAGAATTTGTTATTCAAATCGTCATAAACGAGGGTGCCTTCGTTTATTGTTACGGTTCCGGTATATTCGCTGTTATCACCCGAAAGATAAAGGGTTCCGGTGCCCTCTTTTACGAATGAGCCGTAAACTGTTTGGGCGGGGTTATTCAGGTTTATTGTACCGGAGCTTTTCACGTCTTTTATATAGTCATCTGTGCTGTTTTTAAACACGAGGGTGGTGCCATAGTTTATATTTGTTGCTCCGCCGAAGTAAGAGCCGTTTTCTGACTGATTATAGATGACTTTTTCTGTTTTTATATCAAAAAGACCGGTGAAATCTTTATTTTTTCCGGAAACAGTAAGGGTTGAGCTGCCGGTTTTGGTTATAACGCCGGTTCCTTTTATTGTTGCGTCCAGTGTATCTTCTGTTTCAATATTCAGGTTAAGTTCTGTATTTTCGTTTACGTTAAAGGTGCCGGTTATGAATTTATCTTCATCTGTTGTTTTATTATAGGTTATTTTTCCCTCGTTCAGGTTAATTATTCCGGTAAAATCGGCGTTGTTTTTTGTCAAATTAAGGGTGCCGGAGCCATATTTATTAAGGGTTCCGGAGGAGGAGAGGGTGTTTATGTTATCTGTTAAATAATTTGTGAAATCGAGGGTTGCGCCGGAGCGGATTTCGTTGCTTGATGCAAAGTATGAGCCGCCGTAGGATTGTTGATAGTCAATTTTTCCCGCATCGATTGTTGTATGACCGCTGAAAACGTCATTTTTTCCGCTCAATGTCAGGGTTGCGGTTCCGGTTTTTAAAAAGTTTCCGCTGCCGTTAATTGTTCCCTCAATTACGTCATTTTCGGTTGTAATATATTTCAGGGTGCCGTTTTCGTTTATTGTTGTTGTTCCGCCGAGATAAACGGTATCTGCTGTTTTTTCAAAATCAACTCTGCCCTCGTCTATTACTGTTTTTCCGGTGAATCCGCTGTTATTTCCGCCCAGAGTCCAGATATCAGCGCCGGTTTTTCTTATTATTCCGGTTCCGTAGATATTTGCGCCGATTGTTTCGGCTTTATTCAGGTTAAGTTCGAGGGTTGTATTTTCTGCTACGTTAATTTTTCCTTTTATGAAGTGTTCTTCAGTTTTGGTTTTGGTATATTTAAGGGTGCCTTCGTTGAGGTTTGTTATTCCGATAAAACCGTTATTATTTCCGGTCAAAATTGCTGTGCCGATGCCGTTTTTATTAAATGTTCCGGCTCCGGAGAGTTCTTTTATGTTATCTTCAGCGCTGTTCGTATAGTTAAGCACTGCAAGTGCGTTTATTGAGGTATTTCCGCCGAAGTATGTTCCGTCTGTGCTCTGGGAATAGTTAACCGCGCCTTTTTGGATATTAAATTCGCCTTTAAATGCGTCGTTTTGCCCTGACACGTTAAAGTTTGCGTCGCCTGTTTTTTTAAATACGCCTGTTCCGCTGATTTTGTTCGTACCGACGTGGTTTTCTTCTGTTGTGAGATTATATTCGAGCGTGCCGTTTTCTGCGATTTCCGTATCGCCTCCGAGGTAGGAATCGTCTTTTGTTAGTTTGTCAAAAAGGATTTTTCCGTCGTTTATCTGAACTTTTCCCTCAAAATCGTTATTTTCACCGCGAAGCGTCAATGTCCCGCTGTCGATTTTATTTATTTGACCGTTTCCTGCTATGCCGCTTTCGATTTCGGTTGTTCCTTTGCCGGAAAAGTTTATTATTCCGTTATCGTTATAGATATCCCCGCCATGGGCTGCTTTATTGTTGTAAAAAAGGGTTTTTCCCGTTTCGCTTGCAATTATGTTCAGGGTTCCGGCATTATAAACTGCTCCGCCGGACGCTGTTGCGCTGTTTCCGTCGAAGCGTGTATCTGTTATGCTCAACTCGTTTTCATTATAAACTGCCCCGCCGTTTTTTGCGCTGTTTGCGGAAAGAAGGCTTGATGTAATTTCGGCATCTGACGATTTATTATACACTGCGCCTGCGTTTGAGGAGGCAGTGTTATTCACCAGCGTGGAATTTTCTATTTTACTTTTGCCTTCGTTCAGGTAAACGGCTCCGCCGTCGATTCTTGCGCTATTATTGGTCAGCTCTGTTGTCAGAAGCGTCAATTCCCCGCCATTATTATAAATTGCACCTCCTGAAAATGCACTGTTATTATTAAACACTGTTGTATTTGTTTTTACCAAGCTTTTTTCTCCGTTTAAGTACAAAGCGGAGCCGTTTAGCCTGCCGCTTAATACATTTATCACGGCATTTTGGACATTTAACGAGCTCAGTTCAAGTTCTCTGTTTTCTCCGTCTGTTGAATCCGCATTAAAGAGCGACCAGAGGTTATTTGCGTCGATTATGCTTGTTGTATTGGAAATTCCGCTCACGTAGAACTCACCGGTGCCCATTTTTCCAAGATTTGAGAGCACCATGTAGTGCGGGTTATTTGCATTCACGCTAAACGCTCTGTTTGACACGGACTGGTGCATTACTTTCAGGGTTTCGGGGTTTTTTGTCGGATCATCCTCATAATCAACTGTTGAAACGATTACATAGCCGTTTTTATCTGATTTTGTTATTTCATATATGTAGTTTGTGGATGTTGCAGTGAGATATGGCGCAAAGTCTTTTATTGTTACGCCTTCTCCGTCGATTATCTGGACTTCTTCGTATGCCCAGCGACCGTCAACTGTTACAGCGATACCTTTAAGGTCGATTTCTCCGCTTGAGCCTGCTCCGATGACAAGTCGGTCAGATTGGGGTTTTTCACCGCTCGGGTCGTGCTGGTCGGGGTGATTTTTCAAGTCCATGTCAACATAAAGCGTATTATTTCCCGTGAGCGTCAGTTTATTGAACACCGCGTCCCCTATTCCGTGGGCATTTGCGGTTCCGTTATCGTTTCGCATATCCAGTGTGGAATTTGAGAATTCTGCATTGAGGTTTGTGCTCCCGAATCCTTTTATTGTTGTATCTAATTTTGCGGTTGTATCAGTAAATGTCAGTTTATTGCCCGTGCCTGTTGCTCCGTAGGAATTATAGTCAGTTTGGAAGACGAATGTTCCGTTATTAAAGTTTGTTATGTTATTATTTCCGGTTGTTGTTATCAAGTTATTCAGGGTTACGCTGCTGTTTGAGGCGGCGTTGAGGTCTATTTGAGCGTTTCCTTTCAAGTTAACGAGGCGGTCGAATATTCCGGAGTTTGTGTAGGTGTAATCAAGGCTGCTTGTATTATTTGCACCGCTTATATTTATTTCTGACGCGCTAAAGAAGGATTTGTCCGCCGCAGTCGTGAAGCTCATTTTTCCTTCTGTTATATTCACTATTCCCGTGAAATTTGACTGATTGCCAAGAATTTCCAGGGTTTGGGCACCTTTTTTGTTAAATGTGCCGCTTCCGCTCAGATTTGCCTCAAGTTCGCCATCCGCATTATTCACGAATTCAAGTGTTGTGTTTGCATTCACGATTGTATTTCCGCCAAAATACGCATCTGACGTATTGTTGTTTGTAAAAGCGACTTTTCCGTTCAAAATTTCGGCTGTTCCGCTGAATGCGCTGTTATTTCCGCTCATCAGCAGGGTGGCGTTTCCGGATTTATTGAATTTTCCAGTTCCTTCGATTGTTCCGTTTATTGTATCGTCGAGGGTTGTTGTGTAGTTCAGGGTTGCGTTATTGCCGATTACGGTTTTTCCGCCAAGCCAGCTGTTTGAGGCGGTTTTTTCAAAGGCTGTTATGCCCCCGTCGAGGTAAGTTGTGCCGGTGAAGCCGCTGTTATTTCCTGAAAATGTCAGGGTTGCGTTTCCGTCTTTTCTCAAGGTGCCGTTTCCGGTTATTGTGCCTGCTATTGTATCGTTTTGGGTGGTTATATATTGGAGTTCTCCGCCGGCATTTATTGTTGTTGTGCCGCCGAAGTATTTTGTTGTGCCGGTTTTTTCAAATACTATTTTTCCGCCGTCAATTACGGTTTTTCCGCTGAAAGCGCTGTTATCTCCTCCGATTGTGAGGGTTGCGTTTCCGGTTTTTTTAAAGGTTCCGTTTCCGTTCAGGATTGCGCTGAAATTTTCGTTTTGCGCAAGGTTAAATTCAAGGATTCCTGCGCTGTTTATTGTTGTTTTTCCGCCAAAATAGTAGTCCGATGTTGAATTTTTTGAAAACAGGATGCTTCCGGCGTCAATGATTGTTGTACCGGTGAAATTTCTGTTATCTCCGCTCATATTAAGGGTTGCCGCCCCTTTTTTGTTAAATATTCCGGAACCCGTGAGTTTTCCCGCCAGTGTATCGTTCACTGCGGTAACATATTCAAGGGTGCTGTTTGCAGCGATTTGCGTAGTGCCGCTGAAGTATTTATCTGTTGTTGTTGTTTTATTAAAGGTTATTTTTCCGGCGTTAATATTTGCTGTTCCGCTGAATCCGCTCTGATCGCCACTTATTTGGAGGTTTGCGGTGCCTGTTTTATTAAAAGTTCCGCGTCCGCTTATTCTTGAGGGCAGGGTATCATCTATTAGGGTATTATAATTGAGGGTTGTGCCTGCGTTTATTATTGTTGAGCCGCCGAAATATCTATCAGTTGTGTTATTTTTATTAAATGTTATTGAGCCGCCGGAAATGGTTGTTGTTCCGGTAAATCCGCCGTTATTTCCGCTCATGGTAAGCGCTCCGGTTCCGGATTTTATAAAATTTCCGCCTCCATTTATTGTTCCTGTCAGGGTTTCGCCTGTTGCGAGGGCATATTCAAGCGTTCCTCCATTATTTATAGTGGTTGTTCCTCCGAAGTAAACATCCGAGGCACTATTTTTTCTATGAATTATTTTTCCTGCGTCGATTATGGTTGTGCCGGTGAAGCCTCCGTGGTTTCCGCTCAAAGTCAGGGTTGCGGAGCCGGTTTTGTTAAATATTCCGGTGCCGGTTATTGTATTTGAGAAATTGAGGTCATTTGAGAGGTTAAATTCAAGGATTCCACCTGCGGCAATGTTTGTTGCCCCTCCAAAATAAAGGTCATTTGCCGATGAGCGTGAATATATGAGGCGTCCTGAGTTTACGTAGGTTGTTCCGGTAAATCCGCTATTATTTGATGTGATTGTAAGCGTTGATGTTCCGGATTTTATAATATTTCCTGTTCCGCTGACTTTTCCTGCAATGGTTTCGGCTGCGTTTACGCGGTATTCAAGGGTTCCGCCGTTCAGGATTGTATTTCCGCTAAAGTATTTATTTGCGGCTGTATCTTTTATGAAAAGCAGGGAGCCTTCGCTTATATTTGTTGTTCCGCTGAAAGCGCTGTTATCTCCGGTTATTGTCAGGGTGCCGGAACCATATTTATTAAAGGTTCCGTTTTGGGCGAATTTTCCTGACAGGGTGTAGTCTGTTTTTATATCGAAATTAAGTGTGCCGTAAATATTTGTGGTTCCGCCGAAATACTGGTCGGTTCCGGTTCTTGTAAAGGTTATTGCGCCCTGATTTATGTTTGTTGTGCCGGTGAAGCCGCTGTTATTGCCGTTTAATGTCAGAGTCGCACCGCCGGTTTTATTAAAGGTTCCGCTTCCGCTCAATGTTCCGCTTATTGTATCGTTTGCGGCAAGGTCGTAGGTCAGAGTTGCGTTATTTACTATTTTTCCACCCAAAAATGCATCCGAGCTGCTGTTTTTATCAAAATAGACCGTTCCGTCCTGAATAGTCGTTGTTCCGGTGAAAGCACTGTTATTTCCGGTCAATGTGAGGGTTCCGGTGCCCTGTTTTATGAAAGAGCCGCTTCCATAGAACTTGTTGGAGTGGGTTTCATTGGTTGCAAGGTTAAAAATAAGGGTATTTCCGTTGACATTGGTGCGGCCGCCGAGGTATGAGGAGCCGGTTGAGCTGTTGTATTGGATTGTGCCGCCCTGAATTGTTGTTGTGCCGGTGAAGCCGCTGTTATTTCCGGTCAAAGTGAGGGTTCCGGTGCCCTGTTTGTAGAAATTTCCGCTTCCGTAGAACTTATTTGAGTGAGATTCGTTTGTAGCAAGGTTGAAAATCAGGGTATTTCCGTTGACATTCGTACGCCCGCCAAGATATGAGGAACCGGTTGAGCTGTTGTATTGGATAGTGCCGCCCTGTATTGTTGTTGTTCCGGTGAATCCGCTGTTATCTCCGGTCAATGTGAGGGTTCCGGTGCCCTGTTTGTAGAAATTTCCGCTTCCATAGAACTTGTTTGAGTGGGTTTCGTTTGTAGCGAGGTTGAAAATGAGGTTATTTCCGTTAACATTCGTGCGGCCTCCGAAGTAGGAAGAGCCATTTGAGCTGTTGTATTGGATTGTGCCGCCCTGTATTGTGGTGGTGCCGGTGAAGCCGTTATTTGTGCCGCTCAAAGTAAGGGTTCCGTTTCCTTGTTTATAGAAGTTGCCGCTTCCATAGAATTTATTATTTGAGATGGATTCGTTGGTTGAGAGGTTAAATATGAGGGAGTAGCCGTTTACGTTGGTTTGACCGCCGAGGTAGGAGGAGCCGGATGAGCTGTTGTACTGGATTATGCCGCCCTGAATTGTTGTTGTGCCGGTGAAGCCGCTGTTATTTCCGGTCAATGTGAGGGTTCCGGTGCCCTGTTTGTAGAAATTCCCTGCTCCGTAGAATTTTCCGGAGTAGGATTCGTTGGTTGATAGGTTGAAAATGAGGGAATTGCCGTTTACGTTGGTTGTTCCGCCGAAGTAGGATGAGCCGGACGAGCTGTTGTACTGGATTGTTCCGCCGCCGATGGTTGTAGTGCCCGTGAAGCCGTTATTTACGCCGGATAGGGTTAGGGTGCCGGAGCCATTTTTGGTAAAAGAGCCGGAGCCGGTGAATTTGTTATTTGCGATTGATTCATTTGCGGTGAGGTTGAAGATTAGGGAGTTTCCGTTGATATTTGTTGAGCCGCCGAAGTATTTATCGTTGGCGGAGGTTTTATTAAAGGTTATTGAGCCGCCGTTTATTGTTGTTGAGCCTGAAAAACCGCTGTTATCTCCGGAAATTGAAAGCCCGCCGGAGCCGGATTTTATGAAAGAGCCGGAGCCTGTTATGAAATTTCCGTAGGACTGGTTATTGGAGAGGTTGAATTCGAGTGTGTTGCCGTTTACGTTGGTTAAGCCGCTGAAATAAGACGAACCGTTGTAGAGGATTTTTCCTCCGTTTATTGTTGCTATTCCACTGAAACCGCTGTTATTTCCGCTGATTGTCAGGGTGCCCGCGCCGGATTTTATGAAGCTTCCGCTTCCGGTTATTGTGCATGGCAGGGTGTCGTTTACGCTGCTGTTATATTCCAGCGCTGCACCGCTGCTGATTGAGGTTGTTCCGCCGAAATAGCCGTCATAATCGGACGAAGTTCTTGTAAACAGGATTTTTCCGCCTTCAATATAGACATTTCCATCGTAGGCGCTTATAGTTTGTGGATTGTTACTATATCGGGCATTCAAATGCAATGTACCGCCATCCTGCTTGTATATAGCTACGGACGAGCTCGCAGCGGTACTGGGATGGTAATACATTATACCCTGATTCAGATATATATCCCGTGAGCCTTTGAAATAAATTTTCTGATTAACGTTAGAATTTACTAAATAAATGCCAATATTTTCGTGATTGCCTGTATGGTTAAAAGAAACATCTTTGTTTTGAGCAGTAATTGTAGTTGTTCCGTTGAAAATTGCCAAATCGCCTTCTGTATTGCCAGAAAAGAGGCAATCTGTAAAAGAGCTTGTAGAATTAGAAACGCCTACTGCATATGTTCCGCTGTTAGAAGAAAAAGAAGTGTTAGTTACAGTCAATGTAGATTGGTTACTAGAACTACCGGTCAATGTGCCTATATATATAGCGCCGCCCAGAGATTCAGCATAGTTATTTTCGAAAGAACTGTCTGAAATAGTAACATTACAGTTATATCCGGCTATCACACCGGCACTCGGGCTATCAGAGGCTGCATCATATGATTTGTTATTTGTGAATTTTGAATTGGTTATATTTAGTGTTCCGCCGTCTTTAAGGTCTACAACATTACCACTATCATGCATTACTGCACCGTTCCAGCTGGAAACGTTGTTAATGTTGAGGGTTTGACCGCTATTGACGACAACACCGGAATTTCCATTGGCATTTACAGCATTACCGTTGCCGTTTACCGTAACAACAGCGCCGTAGCCTCCGCCCATGGAGCCGATAGATTCCTCAACTTCTTCATTTTCTGCCATGTCGTAGATGCGGGTGAGCGGGGAAGTGTCGTTGACGGTCTTTTTCAGGCTGTTGCTGTCGTTTGTGAAAGTGAGCAGGCCGGTAGTGTTGTCGTAGGTGATTACGTAGGTATTTTCTACCGCCGAAGCGTAGGTAATGTTTATGGTATTTGACAACTGCATGTACGGAGCAAAAATCGAATTTATAAGAGTTGTTGTTGTTTCCTTTTCTTTGCCGTCCGAGAGAATATGGATGTTATCTACAGTTACATGTGGAGATGTATTGCCCTGTTTTTCGCCAAAGATTATTTCATCACTAACTGAATTAGCAAGGTCAGCATCAATGGACAAATTTGAGTCAGAAACAAGCACACCACAGTCAACTGCCAGAGTATCAATGCCGCCATTTTGAAGGTTCAGACGGCCGCCTCGAAACGCCATTTCATAAATACGGCCGTTAGTAGTAACCGGAGCGCTGAAATGCAACTCCCCTAATTCAAGATTGAACCTTGTTTTAGTATACTGAGAGTAAGGATTGGCAATAACCAGCTGACCTCCTGCCAGAATATTAACATATTCGACATCATTAACACCTGCACTCTTATAACCGGAATTCAGAACAACTTTTGAGCTAACATTAATGGTTCCTGAATTATATATATCATTAGAACCATAGACATCTTTATTTCCACTAAAAGTTGTATCGGCACTAAAAGTCAATGTGCCTGAATTATAAATAGCTCCGCCATTGCCTGTGCTTTCGTTACCGCTAAATGAACTATTTGATATTTCAAGACTGCCCAGGTTATAAATTGCACCGCCACTAAAAGCTTTATTGCCTGAGAAAGTCGAATCATCAATGCTTGCAGTTGTATTCAGATGTAAAGCTCCGCCATTGCTGGTAGCCGAGTTCCCGTTAAATATAGAGCTGAGAATATTTAGTGATGCAGTTCCAGTATTTGAAGTCGCAGAAATAGCTCCGCCGTATCCATATTGGCCGGTCGCTATATTGTTTGAAAATTCACTGTTTTTAACATAAGAAATGCCGGTATAATCATCTAAATTAATAGCACCGCCCCAAGCACTTGCGTTCATAGCTTCTGCGGTGTTGCTCAGAAAAGAAGATGATTCTATATCCGCAAATCCTGAATAAACATGAATAGCACCGCCCGTGGCTTTGTGGCTACTGGATGCAGACACTGCAATGTTGTCATAAAATGTTGTATAACTAACTACGAGCTCGCCATGTTCGCTGTCAATTGCACCTCCCTGAGCGTTGTAAGGTTCACCATAAGCCAGATTTGCTCTAAAATAGCTGCCTGTTACGCTTATAGTTGAATCCAGCATAGCTTTTATTGCACCACCGCTGGAAGAGCTGGTTTGTGTTCCGGTATAAATCGAACGGTTTCCTAAAAAATTAGAATTATTAATAGTTACATAAGTACTGTTTACTGCATAAATAGCCCCGCCGCCCGCAGAACGACCCTGTTGGTCGCGTTTTATGGAGCGGTTGTTGATGAAGTTGGAAGAAGAAACATAAAGATTTGCATTGGATGCGCCAATCGCACCGCCATATGGAGTACCACTGTTTGATTGAATTGTGTTGTTTACAAAAGAATTAGAAACAGAAAAAGAGGAGTCTTTTAAACATAAAGCCGCCCCAAGCGCCACTGAAACGCCATTAACCGTAACATCACCGTTATCGGAGGTATATGACATATTATAATAATCATTAGTAAGGGAAACTGATGTAGCATGGCTAGATGTCGAATTAGTTCCGAGGTTGACAACAAAATCTGTGCCACCCTGCAATACACAGGGCCCGTAAGAATCGGAATTATAGCCGAAATTGAGCACCTGCACTGCTTTAGTGCCATATATAGTGTTATTAATCTTTTGAGAAGAGTTGCTGTCGCCTGCAGAAGTTGCGGCATAGGCAGAAATTCCGGAATCACTCAGGGCAGAATAAGCTGCAGCCGTGACAGGGCTGGCGGAAGCAAGGGAATAGGTTTTAAAAGTCTGCTGATTTGTTGATTCTGTAAATTTTTCCGAATTTTCGGCTTGAACAGCCTCATCTTTCGTTTCAGAGGAGATTTGTGTCGGATTTGTCCGCAAATCCGACACCGAATTAGTGGCTAATTCGCCCAGAGTCAGCCCTTTGTCTTCTTCTGCATTTGCAGAAAGTGCAGGCGGACGCCCGGATTCTTGGGAATTGTCAGAAACTGATTCTAAATAAGCGTCTTCAACCTCAAAAACACCCGCATCATTCAAATTTAAATCAATTTGCTCAGGCGATGCCGTCTGAGCAGCCTGTGAATTTGCACACGCCGGAGCCGCCCCCATCAAAATCGAGGCAATAAAAAATATTAGTGTTTTTTTGTCGCTTGCTTTCATAAAAACAGCTCTTAACACCAGAATTTGTAATACTTCACCTATATTTATAATACCCGATTTTCAGATTTTTAAACGTCATTTATTCGGAGGATTTAATTTTGTTACATTTTTTTACAATTTGCACAATATACGTACTTTTCATGCAGGAAAAGCCAATTATAACTTCATTTTTCAATGGTTTGCAAATTTGTTATTTTGAAAGATATGTCAAGCCGGTTTTTACAACTTTTACAAAATTAACATTAAAATTCCGAATAGCTGTCACACTGAATTTTAGCATTTTTCAGAAGATTTTAGGACAAAAAACGTTTTTCCAGCGTTTCAATTCTGGTTTTGTCCAAAATCGAGAGGGAATTTTTATTTTTCAACCAGAGCAGCTCAAATTCCAACGCTTTTTGTATTCCTTGCTCCGCATGTGGTGTCATAAGGGCATTCGGAGCATTGAAAATGATTTTTCTTGTTTCAAATCCGCTCAGGTGGGTAGTTTGGAGCTTTTTAAAAAAAGGAAGAGAAAGTGCGGTGACATTTCCGCCCACAATCAGCTCTTTGCCCGCCGCAAGAGTTTTTCGGGCAACCTTTTCTGCCGCCTCAAACACAAAATCCGAATCTGTGCCGGATTTTGCCAAAATAGAAGCAGCATAGTCACTTCGCCCGAAAACCACGCCGTTTAGAGCCTCAAAAAGAGGTGATGAGGCGATTTCATCAAAATTTTGAACCCCCGTACCGGTTTCAAGGTTTATATAAAGTTTTTTCCGGGAAAAATCAGAGGGTGGAAAGATTAATTGTGCGGTATTTACGAATTTTTCCATAGCGTATCTGGATTCAATCATCGGAGCGACAATATTATCAACGTCGAGTTTTTGAGCCTCGGAAAAATCCCTGACGGGCGCACATCCGCCCAATTTCAGGGTAAACTCCAATCCTGCGTTATGCGCAAGCTCTCTGAGCGAGGAGATTTGTGCAAAAGAAAGCTCCTCTGACTCAAATTCAGTCTTCACAGCCTTTACGCAGTAGTTTTTTTTCAATTCGGCAAGCAAATCTGCCATTTTTTTTTCGAGCTCGTTCATTGAATTCCCTTTTTTCGCTGCAGCTGCGTTTTTTGAGCTGCCGGTTTGCGATTTATCAACTTTTCCGTCACCCTGAACTTGATTCAGTGCCGCAAAATCGTGATTTATAGACTTCAAGCCGGTTCAAAATGAAGTTTTTTCAGGCTTCTTTAACAATTCTACAACAAAACTTTCACAACCGCTTTTTTAACATAAGCCGGAGCATCAACAGCGATACAGGGCATATGAACGTCAGAGGGCGCAAATATCAGAAAATCCCCCTCACGCGCCGTCGCAAAATCTCCCGTTCCGTCCAAAAACACGATATCTTTTTGCTCATCGTAGTCTGTAACCGGCTGATAATCCTGCGTTTTGCCAAATCCGAGCCGTTCGGTGCCTTTTATCAAAAACTGGATATCAAGATATTTTCTATGTGCCTCAAACTTGCCCTGCTCAAGGGTTTTTGTTTCATAATCCTGCACCGAAACAAAAAGTTCATCGCCGTCAATCTCGTATTTTCCGTTTTCAAATTTTGAAAGGTCGTTTTCCTCAAGAAATTTCAATCCTCTGGCAATTCTTTCGCCGAGCGGGTAGTAAAATTTTGCGTTTTTCAGGCTGTCAATAATCATTTTATTTCTCCATAGACTAATTTTCTCAAAACTTCGTTTTTCTCCAGAATCTCGCCCGCCATATAAAGCGAACCGGCAATAATTTTCAGCTTTTTTGAAGAATCAACAAGCTCTGAAACCTTTTCCGGAGAGATTTTTTTTACAGGCACAGGCGAAACAGCGGAGATTTGCGCAAAATCAGCGTGGTTTGCGTGCGAAAATTCACACACGAAAACTTCATCGCCCTTTTTAAAGAGTGTTTTTGCCATTTTTTCATAATCTTTATTTTTGAGCGCACCGAAAATCCACAATCTTTCTTCATTTTCAAAACACAAATCCAGCGTTTCTCGCAGGTGTTTTGCGCCGTCAGGGTTGTGCGCGCCGTCGATTATGAGTTTTTTTTCGCTAAAATACTGGATTCTGCAGGGGTGAAAAACCTTTTTCAGTCCGGATGCGAGCGCCTCCCCGTTGATTTTAAGCCCGCTCTGGCTGATTGCCTCCAGTGCAAGCCTTAGATTTTCCTCCTGATATTGCCCTGGGAGGCCGAATTCATAGATTTTGCCGTCAATTTTGGCAATATTCCGTCCGCTGCTAAATTCAATGCTTACATCGCTTGATGGCGTAAAAAGCTGTGCGTTTCGGCTTTGTGCGGCATTTTTTATTACTTCAAAACCGGCATTTTCGCATTCGCAGATGACTTTTGAGTTTTGTTTTATGATTCCGGCTTTTTCATATGCGATTTGGTCAATTGTATTGCCCAGCCGCTCCGTGTGGTCTTTTGAAATCGAGGTTATAATTGAGCAGACGGGATTTTCAATGACATTTGTTGCGTCAAAACGCCCGCCCAGTCCGGTTTCCACAATACATATTTCAGTTTTTTCTTCGTGGAAATATTTAAACATTGCCGCCGTCAAAACCTCGAATTCCGTGGGTTCTATCTTATTTTTTCGGGCAATATCGCAAATTCCGCACACGAGCTGCGCGAATTTTTCTTCGTCAACGGGTTTGTTATTGATTTTTATGCGCTCAGTGTAGCTAATCAGATGGGGGCTTGTGTAAAGTCCAGTTTTGTAACCCGCAGCAGCAAAAATAGAGGACAAAATCGCACAAACAGAGCCTTTTCCGTTCGTGCCGGCAATATGAATGACTTTCAGGTTTTTGTGAGGGTTGCCAAGCAGCGCCAGCAGCGCATTTATCCGCTCAAGCCCGAGTTTAATCCTGAACTTTTGAGCCGAAGTCAAAAGCCCGAAAGCCTTTTTGTAATTCTCCATAATCTCTCCTCAGCGAATCAGGCAGTTTAGAGCAAAGAGCCGCCGGATTTTTTAAGATAGAAGCCAAAACCGACCTCTTTGTACTGCGAAAGCTCATTTTTGAGGTTGTAGTTTTCTTTGTTCAACTCATTGAGTTTGTAGCGCAGGGTTTCGTTTTCTGTTTTGCAGCGTACGAGCTCAACAACAACCTCATCCATTCCGTCGAGTTTTTCGTCGATGATTTTTGTTAACTTTTGGGTCAAATTGTCCTCAAGTCTGTCGATTGAGGTCAAGATTCTTTCGGTATTTGCGGAGGGTTTGGGCATAGGCGGGAACATGGGGGAATTTGCCGCAAGTTTTTCGATTTTTTTCACCACAGCCTCCTGAAGTGCAGGAAGTTTTTGCGCAAGCTGCGGCTGTTTTGGTTCTTTTGTTACTTTTGAGGGAGCTGCCGGCTTTACAGGTACAGAAACCTTGCTTGCAGCGGCTTTCTGATGGAGCGAATGCATTCTTTTCAGCACATCCACGTCATCTTTTGAAAAATATGTGCGTCCGTGGCGGTCTTTTTTCGGCATAAGCGAAACCTCCGCACAGAGTTTTGCGATTCCTTTGTTATCAAGTTTCAAAAAATTTCTTACTGTTTCTACGGAAAAATTCTGGGGTAGTTTTTCCTGTTCATTTACTGCGTTAGCCAACGTCATTCCCTTTTTTTACCATTATTGCATAAAATGATTTATATTTGATATACATTATATTTTAAAAAGCAATTAATTTAAACAAATTAAGAAATTTTCGTTACATTTTTAAATTTTTTCGGCTACCGGACGAAAATAGGGGCAATCAGTGGGAATTCAGGTTAAAAAACCGCAAATACCATAAGAACAGGCTGAATTGCCTGATCTAGTGTCGCCTTATGCGATTTTTACCTCTCACAAAACGATACTCAATCGTTCCCGCTCCCGCGCCCACGCCCTATTGGGCGAGGGCGGCGGGGCGGGCGGCAGAGTGTTCCTTATCTCGAACTTTTCTCGGACATTTTCCAAAGTGACTATGAAGGAGGGCTCACATATTCTCCATTGTAAAAAATCTGTCGCTAATCCGGGTTATATAATCTTCAAGTTCACACGCAGCATTGCCGGACTTCAAATATTCAAGAAGTTCACCGCGTCCGCCCTCTTTAAGAACTTTTGAAGTTTCATATTTGCCGGTTTCATCGGTTACAAAAGCTTCCAGAATGCGATTTTTGCATTTTGTAGAAGAATTTTCGGGATAAAGCATCAGTTTTACTGTGCCAATGTAGCGCATAGGGTTGTCATTCACGAATTCCGAGCTAATCTCACGGAAATAGCCGACATCAGAAAGCTCAAACTCTGCGCGGTTAATAAAATTGCTCAAAAATTCCTGAATTTTTTCCACAGGTTCTCCTTTCGGGGCTGCTCTAAAGCCTATTTGTGAAATGCTGCCGGGGTTTTGTGTTTTGTTTATTTCCATAGATTAGTTTTACCTCTTTTTCTTGATATTAACAAGTTATTTCAACTTTCCAAGCTCTTTGTGAATACGGATAATGTTGTCCATGTCAAGCGAGGGGTCGATTCCCGCAGGAAGAACAGGTTTTTGGGCCGGTTCATTGAGTTCGGATTTTCTTGCGTATTCGTAACATTTTGTCAGATATGCGGAGTAGGCTTTTTGCTTGTTTTCATTGCCTGCTTTGTAGATATCTGCAACGGCTTTTTCTACAGCACCCAGAAGCTTGAATTTTTCGAGATTGTCGCCAATCAAATCCTTGCCTTCTTTAAAATCATAAATAATATGTTCGCTTTCAGCGAGTTCATTTATGGCTTTTCCGCGTATTTGAAGCTCACTTATTGCACCGTTTTTATGTTTTATATTCAGCTGCGCGGTTGTATAACCGGATGGCTTCAGCGCGTCTTTTGAGTTAAAAACAGCCTCATAGTCCATCTTTGCGGTCGCCGACCTGTTGACGACCGAGGTTATGACAGGGTCATAACCCTTTGCGCGGCAGTGCATTCTGATTTTTTTGATTTGTGCGCTTGAAAAATAAGGTTTGAGCCCGTCGCCGCAATAGTTTTCCAGTGACAAAACCTCAATTTTGCCCTCATCAATTGCATTTATAAGGTCATAAACGACTTTGTCCGCAGCGAGCTCCGAACAATCGTCCATTACGATTCTTGCACCGATGGTATCTTGAATATCATCACGGATTTTTTGCAAATCGTTCAGGGCTTCTTTTTTTAGCGTCTGCAGTCGTTCTATTTCAGCGTTTATTTGTTCGGAAGTACGCGGTTTTTTGCCCGCTGCGATTTCTTCAGGCGTAAGTTCACCGGATTTTATTGCTTTTTTGATTTGTTTATCAAAGGATTCAAGGCGCCTGTAATGCTTTTCGAAAACCTTGTCCATATCCTTAACTCTGGACATGAATTTTGCGTCCTGAACCGAAGTGAAGATTTCAGAATAATCCTTTTTAACACCATCGATTGAATTTACAGCTTCTACGTACATATTGCGGGCGCTGGCAGAGATTCTCGCGTTCTGGAGGTCATTGTATTTTTGAGAATACTCCGGATGCGAATAAATTTGGGTTTTTGTGCTGATATTCTGTTTGTTTTGCATTTTAAGTGCCCATTCAGGCATACCGAGTTTTACAAGAATCCCTTTAAGTTCATCTGAAAAATAAGAAGAATCACATTCTGCCGCAACTGCCAGAAATTCTTGACGGTTAGTGTAGGCATAATCGGCATGAGCGGGATTTATTCCGTTTGCCGCGAGTCCGTCTTGAATTTCGTCGTAGTATTTCTTATTCTTGATAATATATTCAGAATTGACTCCGTTCCATACGCCAAAATCAAAATCTATATAAGAATCATTTTCGTGCATCATTTCATGGCGCAATGAATACAAAAGCGTATCAGAATCGCTCGATGAAAACGAAAGTTTTTTACCATCATGCTGGTGATAAGCAACAGCATTACTATCAACATAGTCTTCATCAATTTTTGTACAATCAATAACTTTAGGGAATTTAACGTCCTGTTTTCCGGCTTTTTTCCATTCCAGAAGTTCGTTGTAAATGAGCTGGAGGGATTCAGGGTTGTTTGTATCGCTCATAAAGACTTTTGTACCGAAATCTTTATCGATTTTTGCAGCAATTTCACGTGCTGCGGGAGAAAGGCGGCTGAGGTATTTTGTTTCGTACATTCCGGCAGCGGCTTTTGGGTCCGAACAGTTGGCTATCCACTTTTTGATAGGCGCAAATTCCTTATCGAATTGCAAATCCCTCATTTCTGCGCCAGAAATTTCCAAATCTTCCAAATCCTGAGTTTTACTGCCAAAAAGCTTTTCTTTAATTTTTTGAAAGTTGCTTTTGTGTTGAGGGGTGGAATTTTCTAACAAATTAAGCATTTTTTGTGCTTTTTGAGGGTTAGCTTGGCACAATTTTTCAAAATATTCCTCAACAGAACCATCCGCAGGTCTTTTCCCGCTCAAAATCTCATCCAGTTTTATCATCTCTTTAATTTCTGTGAGATTGGCGCCGAAATTTTTATCGGAATTCAACAAAATCCCGTCAATTGCTGCGTCAAAGTTTCTTCTGGCAGAAATTTTCAATGTCGGTTCGGAAATTTGGTCTATGCCGGTAAGATATTCGTGTATTTCTTCAGGACGAATTTTTCTATTGACAGCTTCATCGTTAAAATACGTGTTGAGCTTATTTTTGAGCTTTTTATCGGGTGCAATACGCAAAATATCTTCTTGAATAGCTTCAACAGCAAGTTTTTTGAGTTTTTCGGCATCAAAATCATCAGAATTGACAGAATTCAGCTCCTTTATGAATTTTGAATCTTTCGGACACACTTCAATTGCGGTATAAATCTCCTGAGAGATAAGGCGTCCATTACGAAGCAATAAATCTTTCGTTTCCCTGGAAAGTTTGTCCGAATCGTATATTTTGTACTCTTGTCTGCAAAAATAAGGCACATCAGAGATGAAAAGCTTATAAGGCCCATGGGGTAATTTTTCTTCAAGCGCCTTTTTCAGTGCCGGAAAATTTTCTTTATTTACACAATCTACAACCAGCATAACATGGTAAATTTCACTATAATTCCCGCGTTTTTTTACCGCATCCATAATAGTCTCAAGATATCCGATATTTTTTTCATTTATACTTGAAAAAAGTCTTTTAAACTCTCCAGCAGTCGCATTTTCATCATTCACATTCAAAATATCTTCAAGAAGTTTCAGATTTTTAGATTTGGCAATCGCGGGATTTGAAATAGCTACATTGAAAACCTCGACATTTCCGGTTTTTTCCATGACTTTTTCATAAATCCCGGGAATTTTATCTAAATTTTCTTCACCATAGGTTTTTGCCATCTGTTTTAGAGCAAAATCGCTGAAAACAGGCTTTCCTGTGGAATCCGTAAATCTGGACATTCTGGAAATAAAAGCTGTTTTACGAGGAGAAACAGCCGAAGCACCAAAATTCATCGCAGAATGAGCGCCTTTTCGTGCATATTTCGTGATTTTATTTTTATGACCGGCAATAAGCGCCATAGCCTGTGAAAAACCCTCGCCCTCGAGGCTTATTTCCCCCGTTAAAGCTAAATCACCGACCAGACTGATTGCAGAATCCACACCGACATCTGCGGCGTATGCAGCGAGTTTCGGGGCATTGAGGGCTTTTACGCCTTTATTTACAGCCTGGCCGACCCTGCCCGCGCCCATACCGACGCCCATAAGGAGCCCGTTCGTAAACATTTCTTTTTTCAATTCATCTATTTTTTCAGAATCCGGAATTTTTTTTGTGGATTCGTCTAAAAGTTCGATTCCTGCACCGCCAAGTGTAGAAATTCCACCTCCAACGAGCGCAGCCGGAGGGAATACAAGCATTCCGCCGACCATAAGCCCCGCGCCCAGATATTCAACACCCGAACGAATGCTCTGAACGGTTTCCTGCTGATCATTTATATATGCTCTGGCAAGTTTTGAGGCACTGTTTTTGCCGTACGCCTCTGCGTAGCTCAGGGCGTATTCTTTAGCGTATTGTTCGCGGGATTTGCCGTTTAGAAGGGCATTGTAGTTTTTGTCAAGGCTTTTTATTACATTTTCAGCTGCCTGTGCATAAGGCACGGGCATATTTTCACTAAAAAGCGGGTTCGGGGATTTTACTTTGTTTTTCAAGCGTCCGTTTTCAAAAACAAGCCCCTCAAATCCGGACAAATCCTGTAGCCCTTTATTCAAAGCCTTTTCATCATCACCGTACAAGGAAGCTAAAGAGCTGTATAAGGCGGTTTCCAGCTGTTGATTTGAATGTTCAATAACTTCCGGGGGAACTGCGGATTGGGAATTGCCTTTAACAAGCGTCAGCGGCGATTTTAGGGTGGATTTTATCTCATCAAGCTCCCTGCCTTTGGTTTCCACAAGCTGGTAAATCGTACTTTTTTCGCTGAATTCAGTAACTTTTTCCTGTGAAAACTCAACTCCGCGCTCAAGCCTGTAAGCCTGTTCAAAAGTTAAAATTTCGTCGCCTGTGCCGGATTTTAGCTCATACTGGGGCTTTGGTAAGCGTTTTATTTCGTTCAACAGGGTTTGGCCGTCGCCATTTTTGATAACTTTTGTTTCCTCATCGGTAGTTTCCATTTCAAAAAGGTTTTCAAATTCCCTAACCGCGTCAGCATAGCGCTCCGTACCCTCTGCGGGCAAGCGAAGAACATTGTCCTGCCAGCGTTTTAGCTTTGACGGGCTCAAAGTGCCTATTTTTTCTGCTAATTTTTGTTTTTCTTCGTCAGATTTTGACTCAACAACCGGATATATTTCCAGAAGAGTGCCTTTCAGCATTTCATAATAAGAACTTTTTGTGAGCCGGCCAGCTCTGGCTTCTTCTAAGATTAAATTTGATTTTTCCTGCAAATGCATAGCCCTGACAGTCGATGGGAGTGAAAGAAACGATCCTTTACACTGTTTCCAGGATTCATATAGTTGGCTTACAGCTCCGTTATCTACCTTTGTCAGCAGTTTCATGCCGGTTCCCGTATCTTGAAAAAGCGAATTTAGCGCCAAATCTATTGATTCTTCATAACTCAGCGGTTGAAGCAGCCCGAAATCTTTTTCAGGCAAAGATTTTTTACCCTCGACTTTCACTCCAAGATAATCCCAGCCCTCAGATTCCAACTCCTCAGATTTCTGGGCACGGCCATTCAAAGTCGATTGGAGTTTTTCATTCAGGGTTTTTTCACTCAAGTTTTCAAGGGTTTTTGCGCGACTTTCCAGAGCTGCACCCGAAAGTCCTTCTGCTGAAGCTATTTGTTTTGCTATTTCCGATTTATTAACAAAAGTCATTACTTTTCTTCCGCCTTCATTAGTTTTATCGGCAAGTTGCAGCAAAAAATTTAGAGAAAAAAGCAACAAAGTAACAATTCGTTACAAAATTATTCTTCAAAACGGTATTTCTGGTTGAGAACAGATGGTGTTTTGTAGCACCGGAGGAGAGTTTTCGGGGAAATTATGCCGGTTTCGTAAAGAAGATTCACCTGTGCCTTGTTATAATCAATCATTGAATTGATTAGCTGAACGCGCGCCTGAGTTTTTGTGGTTTGCGAGTCCAGAACATCAAGAAAATCGTTGTTTCCGACCTCAAAACCTACTATTGCAAACCTCACGCCCTCATCAGCAGCCTCAACCTCTTTTTTGTTTGCAGTAATCCTTTCCAATGCGGACGAAGAATCGTAATATGCCGTCAAAATATACTGTTTTACATCACCTTTCAGCCTGCGAAGCTCGTATTGCGCGGCACGGAGCTTTGCGGCGTCGGCTTTTTCCTTGGTCATGGTCGCAACACCGAGTTTTTGACCCAGCGGCCACACTGCAGCAAGCCCCCACGTTGTACTCGGGCGCAAATTCCCCATCTGGAGCGTTCCTTGCCTTGCATAGTCATAAGTAAGCTCGATTTTCGGCGCAAAATCGGTATAATTGCTCTTTTTGATGTAATTCAGGGACATAACCTCGCGTTCTTTTGCTTTGACATCCTGCCTGAGCGAAAGCGCAACCTTGTAAAGGTTTTCAATGTCATATTTTTTCTCCACAAGCTCGATTGTATCAACATTGCTCTCAATCGGATACACCGCAATCATTACATCCAGCCCCATTGTGTCCGCAAGTGCCGCCTGACGGAGCCGCAGAGTGTTTAGCGCGTTAATAAGCTCCATTTTTGACTTTGCATATTCTGCCTGAGCCCTCAAAACATCATATTTTGTGCCCACGCCGATTTGATGGCGTGCCTGCATGAGCCGCAGCTGCTCGTTTCTGTCCCTCATATTCACGATAAGCACCTCAATATTAAGTTTTGATTGCAGCAAATCGTAATAACTCGTCGCAACGTTCTTCAAAAGTTCTTCTCTGGTGCGATTCAGGTTATGCTCGGCAGCTTTGTAGAGGCTGCGGCTGCTTGCGGCAAGAAAAAACTGGCTCCAGTCGGCAAAAATCGGATATGTCGCGCTAAAACCGCTATAAACAGGGTTCACATGCAATTTAACCGGCAAAACGCTGCCAACAAGGATTTCACCGCGTACATCCTGAATCTGATAACGATAATAAAAGTCCGGAAGCAAAAATGTCATGGAATTTGCAAATGTCCATTTTGCCGCATCCTTGTTTGCCTTTGCGATTTGAAGCGTAGAGCTGTTTTTAAGCATAATCGTAATGCAATCCTCAAGGTTTACCGGCAAAAGATTCACATCCAGCGACCGTTTGATTTCCTCGTCCAGCTTTTTCTGGCGCTCTATGATTTTCTTTTCATCGTTGTTTTTCAAATAATCAAGAAAATCATCATTTTTATAATTCCAAATAAGCCCGTCGTCGGCATTTACAGACGACGGGATAAAAATGCATGCAAATATGCTCACAAGTATCGCTATCAGGAAACGTTTCATATCTGAAAGCATATTTGAAACTGAGAAAATAGAGATTGCCTGCGGCGGTTAATCCCATAGGGCAAAAAAGCGGAAACAAATCTGTCTCCGCTTTTTATTCCTCTCTTAACGAATTCTTACAAAACCAGATTTATCGCCGATGAAGCCATCGAACGGAAAGAATCATTCAAAAAATAAGCCTGCGCAACTTTGTTTGTGAGATTCAACGCTGTATTTTTCAGACCGACATCGTTTTTCAAATCCTTGTAAGCAGATTTAAAAATATCGCCCAGATTTGAGTCTGAATCGACCTCTTTTTTGGAAATAGAAGCGTCATGGTTTGCGTCGAGGTTTGAGATTATGCTTTCAATGTTTTTGTTTTGAAGAATTTTTTGGATAGCAGGATTCTGGTTTTCCTTGCCTACTACAGTAGTAATTTCCTGCTTTGAAAGCAAACTGTCCTTATTTTCATCAATTGTGTCAAAATTATCCTTTAAAAAATCGGCAAACGCTTTATCATCCTCGTTTTGCATTTTTGAAATATATTTTTGCGCACTCGAGGCGAGTTTGTCCAATAAATTTTCAGAACCTGTTTGAATCGTATTCATTTATACTTCTCCCCAATTTAGTTTTATTATAAAGTTTTGTTAAGTTTTGCGAATCCATTGTATAGACCAGATTATTAAAAAAAATTCCCCCCAAAGACATACAAACGGAGGATATCCTTTTTGCATAAACAAATTAATATGCCAAAAAAGGAGGTTCAAATGGACGAAAACGGAGAAAAAAAATTCATAAGTTGTGACTGCGGAAAACAGGACTGGCTAAAATTCGCACTTTTGCTGCTAGCTGTGTTTCTTGGCTGCTATCTGGCAAGCTACTACCTTTTAGACCGTGCTCACCACAAATATTACGCGCCTGTACGCCCTATTCATAATATTGACAATGTTTTGAGAGAACAGGACAAAATGTTCGACGAAATGGAGGCAATTGACCTTTCAACTCTGCTTCCGCCAAACACGCCCGTCGTCCAAACTTTCAAAAAAGATGATGCTTACAAGATAGTGGTTGACTTGAAACCCTTTAACGGCGAGCCCTCGAACATAAAAACAGATATTACGCCGGACAGGATAAGCATTTATGGTGAAAAAATGTCCAAAAAACGCAACTCTGAAACAGATTACGCATTTTCACAAAGCTTCATGCTCCCCGAAAAAATCAACCCTAAAGCAGTGACAAAAGAAAAAGTCAAAGGCAAATACATAATAACACTTCCTATTGAAGATTAAAAAATCCAAAAAGGCTTCCCTCGCAGGAAGCCTTTTAAAATAAGCAGGTAATTCATTTGTTAAATAAGAGTTTCTGTGCCACCACCCCCGTAACCTGTTTTGTAACCAATCCTATCCTGTTTTCCACGTTATAGCTTTTATAAATTTCTTTTAGACGGCGCTTCACGCTTGCCGGGCTGTATCCCATATGTGCAGAAATTTCCACATTCGTGTAACCTTTCAAAATCATCTCAATAATTCTTTTTTTCTCCTTTTCGTCAATTTTCATTCCCCTGATTCCCCCCTTAATTTTTCCAAAAGTCCCTCATATATCAAATCCGCACAAAAATTGCCGCTTTTGCAGCGATAATCACGGTTGTGAAATATTTTGCAGCCCGTGCAGATTTCATTTTCAACCAGAATCCCGATACTCTCGCCCGCTATCCATTCAAGCTGGCGAATTTTCTCTTTATCTGTCATACTTTCTGCCCTTAATCCGGTTCAACCGGTCAAGGCGTCCGTTTTTCTTAGCGTTCCAAAAATCCTGAATGGCAAGGTAACGAGGGTTGAAATCCACATCGCCGTTTTGCACTGCAATATAGTACGCTTCCATCCTGTCAATGATTTCCATTTTATTTCTAAAAGCAATTCTGGCTTCTGTTTCACGTTTTTCGTCAATAAATTTCCTTATGTACCCCAACATACATTTCTCCCTTTCCCGGTATTGAAAAATCCGCACACAAAGCGGGTTAGATGTTACACCATGATTAATTTGTAAGTATTTTGTCCTGTTTTTGTAAACTTTAGAAAAATTTTCGCAAAGATTTTTTACATTTTGACGCATAAATGTAAAACTAATCAAAGCTCATGATATTATTGTTTACAAAGTATTTATACAAATATCATCTTACATAATGATGTAATTTAAGTCAAGAAATTTTACTATATTGTGTAACATTTATTAACAAAGAGGCATATATGACTACCGGACAAAGGTTGAAGGAAATCAAGAAAGAACTTAATCTTACTGTAACAGAATTGGGAGAAACACTAGAAATTCCGGCCAGAACTATCGGAGGGTACGAAAGAGATGAAGCTCCTCCGAACCAGAAATTTTTAAATGCGCTTGTCCAAAAGTTACATATAAATGTAAACTGGTTTCTTACAGGAATAGGTACAAAATTTTTAAACCAGCTTGAAGTTGCTGATGAAGATTGCCTTGCTATACCTGTTCGGGGCGATGTTACGGCAAGTATGGGCTACGGGGTGACTGTTTATAATGAATCACAGACCGCAACCTACTCAATCAGCAAAAAACTTGCAAGGGATTTAGGCGTAAATACCAGCAAAACCGAGATGATTTTTGCACAGGGAGATAGCATGTTGCCTACGATTGAGGGTGGCGACAGTCTTCTGGTGGATTTGTCAAAAAAAGAAGTTCATGACGGAAAAATCTACTGTGTACGAATTGACGGACAGCTTTATGCAAAAAGGCTCCAAAAAATCCCCCCGAGTACGATTCGCGTAGTGTCCGACAATGAAAAATACCGCAGTTTTGAAATTAATCTTTCAAAGGATTTGGAGTTTGATTTCGGAATCATCGGCGAAGTCTGCTGGTGGGGCAGGGTTGCAAGATAAATTTATCTAATCTAGTGTCAGTCGATTCTTACCTCTCGCAAAACGTGACATTTAGTCACTTTCCCGCTCCCGCGCCCACGCCCTATTGGGGGCGGGCGGCAGAGTGTTCCTTATCTCGAACTTTTCTCGGACATATACAAAATTTCTAAGCGAACGCCAAAAATAGCGGCTCCGCTGTATTTTTAGACCTTTTATTAAGTTTTGTAAATGAAATATATATAAAATAAATAAAAAATGGCAATTTTTTATATCAAATTTACTTTATATAAATACGAGAGAAAACAAAACCTGAAACGGTTAAACTTACCACCAAAGAGAATTAGAGAAACAATAAACCACGAGGAATTTACTTACTACTTCTTACATACTTCATTTACTTTCATACTTTCACTTCACACATCGAGGAATGCAAAGAAATTTCATTCCAGGCTTAACCCAAAAGGTTAAGCTTTTTTTTGCGGCAAATCTAATCTAGTGTCGCCTTAGTCGATTCTTACCTCTCATCAAATATGACAT
>OGOC01000756.1_pt1 | contig 31094 bp, 28 predicted proteins | sample 1552561 | NCBI WGS metagenome assembly OGOC01 (sample SAMEA2580148, study PRJEB22360) | human gut metagenome | biome: human gut; feature: human-associated habitat; material: faeces | place: Denmark | collected 2008/2010
AACAAATAAATCGGCATAACAGACAGTTATCAGGCTGATTATTTGTTGGTTTGGTGTTTTTTTGCCTTTAAATGAAAAGGCATGGCACGAGAGAATTGAATAAATAGCTGATATATAAATAGGCATAGACTATGACAATGAAACGAATACTGTTATTATTTCTCTTGTTCTGCGGCGGGTATGTTCATGCACAAGAGTTGGACTCGGTCCGTATCTATTACCGGCAGGGCCACAGAGAAGTGGACGTGCTCTTCAGGGATAATCGCGCGGAATTGGAGCGTTTTATCCGCATTCTACGCGAAGAATACGGGGCGAACCGACTTGAAAGCGTTGTGGTACGTTCGTGGTCATCGCCCGAAGGTGTGAACCATCTCAACGAGGTGTTGTCAGATCGCAGGGCCGATTCCCTGAAAACCTATCTCGTGCGCCACGCCGAAATTCCCGACAACTTGGTCTGTATACATGGCGAGGGCATCGCATGGGATATGTTGCGCCGGATGGTCGCCGCATCGGATATGCTCTATAAAAAAGAGGTATTGCACATCCTCGACCATACACCGGTATGGGTGTTCGACAAGGCGGGTCGCGTAGTGGACGGACGAAAAAAGCAGCTCATGGACCTGCGCGGCGGTATGCCGTACACCTACATGCTGGAGAACTTCTTCCCAGATTTACGCTCCAGCCTTTCGGTGGTCTGCTACCGGAAACCCGAACCGCCTGTAAAAGTCATTCCCCAAAAAGAGTCGGAAGTGAAAGAACCGGAACCGGTCCTGCAACCCGATAGCGTGGCGGAAACGACCTCCGAACCAGCAACGGTGCGGCAGGAAGCGACCGTGCAACCTCAGAGAGCGATGGTGCAGCGACTGGCCATCAAGACCAACCTGCTTTACGATGCGATACTGATGCCCTCGCTCGAAGTAGAGTACCGCATCGCCGACCGCTGGACGGTGAACCTTGAAGGCGAGATGGCATGGTGGAAGAACGACGGCAAGCACAGGTATTATCAAGTGGCAACAATCAGCCCGGAGGGACGCTGGTGGTTCGGGCAAAAGCAAGGCAGCCCGTGGCACGGCCACTACCTCGGCGTGTTCGGAGGCTTCACGTGGTACGACCTCGAAAACGGCAAGGAGGGCTATCAGGGCGAAGCCGAAATGGTCGGAGTCAGCTACGGCTACATGTTCCCCATCGGACGGCGGCTCTCCTTAGAAGCCGGTATCGGCGTGGGGTACATGCACAGCAAGTATGAGGTGTACGACCCGATACCTTATCTGGGCGGCACACATTACGTCTATCGGCAGACCAGCAAGCTGGACTACTTCGGGCCGCTGAAGTTGAAACTGACGCTCGTTTGGCGTTTGTGGGACACGGATAAGAAGAAAGGAGGCGCACGATGAGACGCACACCGCTATATATGGCATTATACGCCGCCACGCTTCTGTTGTTGGGCGGTTGCCGAAAGGATCTCTGTTACGACCACCCCGACCATGCTTTCTCCGTTCAGGTAAACCTCACCGCCACGTGGGAGCAGGAATGGGAACGCAGCTACCAGACCGACTGGCAGTCCGTGTGGAACCCTGCATGGCCCCAACGCTATGACGACCTTCGCCCCGACGTGCCCACCGGCATCCGTGCACGCATCTATACCGGCGGCACCGCCGAGAACGAGGGCAACCTGTCGCCCGAAGGAGGCCGTCTTTATATGAACGAAGGTACGCACGACCTGTTGTTCTACAACAATGACACGGAATACATCGTCTTCAACGACATCGCCGCACTGGCTTCCGCAAGTGCCACCACCCGTAGCCTGACGCGGGGGGCTTTCGAAGCCCTGCACGCGGGGGAACGTACCGTGAACCAGCCCGACATGCTTTACGGCGCATACATAGGCAGCTACGAGGCCCTGCCCACGCAGGAGACTGTCGGTCTGCCCGTGCGTTTGCAGCCGCTCACCTATACCTACCTCGTGCGCTACGAGTTCCAACAGGGGTTTCAGTACGTGGCCCTCGCACGCGGAGCATTGGCAGGCATGGCCGAGAGCGTCTATCTGAACGACGGACACACCGGACCGGAAGCGGCTACCGTGATGTTCGACTGTACCCTGCGTGACTACGGTCCGGAGGCCACAGTGAAATCCTTCGGCATTCCCGACTACCCCGGCGACCACTACGGCGACGGCACCCGCACCACGGAACGCTCCTACCACCTCAATCTCGAAGTGCGTCTGCACAACGGCGCGATGAAGACCTTCGAGTTCGATGTGACGGACCAAGTGAAGGCCCAGCCCCGTGGCGGCGTGATTATCGTCTCCGACGGCCTTGTCATCACCGACGAGGAAGGTGCGGCAGGCTCCGACAGCGGTTTCGACATCGACGTGGAGGGATGGGGCGATTACATCGACATCCCCCTGCCATTGTAAGAAGGGTGACCTGTATAAAACAGATGTATTGATAACTAAATGATTAACCAAACAATAATGTATTTTTAATTTAAGCTTTTGCATCATGAAAAAGAGTTTATTTTTGCTGGGAGTCGCCGCAGCGGTGTTCTCCGGCTGTAGCAATCAGGAAGTGATGGACGTGGCCGAATACGCCAACCAGCCCATCGAGTTTACAACTTTTGTGGACAAGACCACCCGTTCCGGTGATGTCACATCACAAAATTTCCAGAAGTTCTGGGTATTCGCACAGAACAAAGGCACAGGCGACCAGAACTGGGCAGACGCCTTTACCAACGTGCAGGTGAGCAAAGCAGGCGACAACGAATGGCTACCCATAAACACCTACTACTGGGAAAAAAACAAGGAATTCCGCTTTGCGGGCTATGCCAACGGGGAAAGCCAGCTTAACAAGTCGATTGTCAGCTACGATGCGGGCTCGCAGAGCGGAGGATCGACCTCCGGCCTGCTGACTTTCACGGCGTACAGCACGGACGGGAAGAACGACCTCGTAGCCGCAATGGGCAACGAGTCCAACTACACATGGGACGGCACAGCGTCGGGCGAAGCCCCGAAAGTAAGCATGACGTTCCGGCACATGCTGTCCAAGCTGACCTTCACGTTCAAGACCAAGATGGCCAACACCTACACCGTGGCTGTGAACAACCTACGGATAGAGAGCGCAACGACCAAGTCCACGGGAACGTACCACAAGGCCAACGAAGGCACAATCACGTGGAGTACTGACCAGCTCTCAAACACTACGGGCACATACACTTTCGACAACATCACCGACGTGACTGCCGACGCTGCCAACGAACAGGGATACTTCAGCCAGACATGCGCACCGCTGTTCGTTATTCCGCAGACCTGCGGCACGTTGAGCGTCCAATTCACCGCAGTGGTAAAGAACGCTGCCCAAGAAACGATAGGACAGCAGGATTTCAGTGCCACATTGAGCTACAATCCGAGCAACAGCGAAACCAGCTTGCAGAAGAACACATGGACAGCCGGGTACTACTACAACTACACGGCAGAGCTGAAGATGGAAGACATCAACACCGACCCGAACGCCAAGCCTATCAAGTTTGATGTAACCGTAGATAAGTGGAAAGATACTACGCCGGGTGATGACCTTAATTTGACTGATAAAAAGAACTAAACGCTTACCGTACCAGCCAATCCGTTTCCGTGAGTTGCGCGACCCACTTCCGTGAGTTGAGCAACTCAGCGCGGCGAGTTGAGCAACTCACCATGACGAGAAACTTAACTCAGCGAAACGAGATACGCAGCTCGGCCGGTTAGGCCAATCGGACCGAAGAATACAGGCCGGGCGGGGTTGAATGTTCCCTTCCCGGCCACAATGATACAGGACAGACCGCACACATGCAGCTTTCCTGCAAGAACGGAATAACCTTTATATGATGAGATATATGAACAGAAGAAAGAACACCCTCGGAATCCTGCCCCTGCTGGCGACGGTGCTGTTGTCAGCGGCTTCCTGCACGGAAAGCGTGGTGCAGGACATGGAGACAGCCGGAGACAGCGGGGCGATACGTTTTTCGCTACCCACGCTGACACGCTCCGCCATCGGGAGTGCGGACGACCTGAACACCGACGGCCAGTCGTTCAGCGTGTGGGGCAGCTACCGCCACACCAGCGGCACGGACAACGACGTGCAGATATTCGACAACACGACCGTGACCTACGGTTCCGGTACAGGCTGGACCTACGGAGGCGGCCTGCTGTACTGGCAGTCGGGCAACACCTACGACTTCTACGCCCTCTATCCGTCCACCGGAACGCTGGGCGATGCCGTGTCCGTCGCCTGCACGGACGGCACCTTTACCGTCAAGAACTTCGTCGCCACGAAAGGGCACGACCTGATGACGGCGGAACGAACAAATATAGTAATCGAGGCAGACAAAGCCCCCGAATCTGTCAGCTTCAAATTCTCCCATCGGCTCACAAGGCTGGCCTTCAATATCAGGGCCGTGGGGCGCGGTGTAACGGTTACTTCCTTCAAAGTGAACGGCGTGACTTACAAAGGCGACCTTACTTGGAATGCCTCCGGTGGAAGCTCGTGGAGCAACACCGCCAAGACAAACGACAGCGATGCCCTGTTGGCCGCAAAGGATATTTCCATCACAGCCGGCGAGACCCGCAACATGCTGGGCGACGTGCTGTTACTCCCGCACACCGACCTGACTGGTACCGAAATCGCCGTGAGCTACCGTTTCGAGGGCGAGACCGCCGACCGGAATTCCACGGTCAACCTCTCTGGCGGGAATGCGAAACAATGGGATGCAGGCAGCCAATATGCCTACACCCTGACCGTTTCGGCCGCTTCGCTCGCAATCAACGTGAAGGTTCTCGACTGGGATGAACAGGACACCTCCGTGTCATGGCAATAAAATGAGAAATTTATAGACAACAATACATACGGTGTATGAAAGCATATATAAAACGATATTTACCGCATCCTTTCTCCCTGCTTCTGCCAGCCGCCCTCGCATGGGCTGCCAGCCTGTTGGCCGGCTGCACGGACCGAGTGGACGAATGGATACCCGACGGACGCACAGCCTCCGTTACCCTGCACGTACCAATGGCCGATATACGTTCCACGCACACCACGGACGAGGAGTACAAGGCCGCTGAAGAGAAGATAAACACCTTGCGCATATTGGTATTCTCGCAGGACAAACCTGTCATCAACAAACAGTTCAAGGAAGCCGACCTCTCCGGCGGCAGTGTCACCATCGAGGGTGTGCCGGTAGGTACTGTGGACATCTATGCCGTGGCCAACGAGGCCGCCCTCGGCAAGGACTATTCCGACATGGCAGACTTCGAGGACAACCTCGTGCAGGTCGGCAACACCAAAAAAGCTTTGGTGATGGATGAACACCGCACGCACTTCCCAAAACGCTTTACGGAGCAGGAAATCGCACAACACGGCCTACCCATGAGCTGGCATTGCGATGTGCAGATAATTCCATCCGACGGCACGCCGCAGACCATCGAAGTGGAACTGGAGCGCTCCGTGGCCAAGCTCAACGTCATTATGAACAACACGCTGAGCCACCCGATTACCATCACTTCCATGACTTTCGGCGAGTTCTTCGGCGACCGGCTCTACCTGTTCCGCGAGCAGACCCTTGACGCTCCCGACGACACGGAGTATGATGTTCAAAACTACGAGAGCCTCTCTGTCGAAATCGGAGGTTACGGCAGCAAGACGCTGGCCCTTTACATCTATCCCTCATACGCATGGACGGATGCAAGCAAGAACTCGCCATATACCATCGGTTTCACCACAAGTACAGCTCCCTATGACGCCATACCTTTCATCAACGAATACGGCGGCGCTCTGAACTCTATCGCCCGTAACAAGCAAGTGAACATACACGCCACACTCAGTTCGGAGGCCAACCTCACGCTAAAATTTGAAGTAAAGGACTGGGATACGGAAGAGATAACCGTTCCCCCGTTCAATTAAACGAAACTGCATGTCATTTGAGTTATGAGAACAAGACATAAAAACATATTGACCTTGCTGGCGGCCATGCTGCTGGCGGTAGGACTGTACTCGTGTACCGAGGACCCGTTGTTCGAGGAGCGTGCCCGCGTGGCAGAGGGGCTTCCCGCACGTGTAATGCTGGACTTCCGGTCCGAGAAGAGCTGCGTGGAGACCCGTGCCGCGCAGGACGCTACCAACGAGAACCGTGTGAACAACCTCTACGTGTTCATCTTCAACCCCGCCGGGGAGGTGCATTACCGCAATTTCTTTACTGACGACATCAGCTATAACGGAGACTACAGCAAAGGTTCCGTCATGATAGAGACCACCTCTCTGAACAAGGTACAGATAGTCTGCATCGCCAATCTATCTACTGAATCCGTAAGTTCCGGCTATGATGTCAAAAAATCGGACATGGAGTCTATAACATCGCGGTCAGACCTCGAAGCCTTCGTAATGAAGATGGACGAGCATACCGTGGAACGCTCCACGCAGTTCATGATGACAGGCTATGCTTACGATGATAAAAATTCCACGAGCAACCTTGTCAACATTCCCGGTACGGAAAGCGGTCCCGCCTCGCTGGAGTGTACGCTGCGGCCCGAGCGGACGGACGCGAGGGTGGAGTTCGTGGTGAAAACCGAGAAACCCTCCGATAAGAACTGGACGGCACTTGACTTCCGTCCGCGCGGCTGGCGGGTGGTGAACGTGCCGGCCCAGTCGTTGCTGCTGCCCCACGGGACAGGCGATGCCGATGGTGACGGTTGCACCTACTTCACAACCGAGGAGATGCCTTTCGAGACTACCGAGCGGGATGACAATTACCTCTACACTTCCGGTGGCTTCGTGTTCTACATGCCGGAAAACCGCAAGACTCCCAAACAGGCCATCTCCGGCGAAGGGCTTAGCGCTGCGGAACAGTACGCCCTACGCGAGGAACGCGAACACAAAAACACGGGCGACTATACGGACAAACCCGGTCAGCAGTTCGAGAACGGCGACTTTGCCTACGCCCCCGCCAACGCCACCTACGTGGAAATGTCCGGCACACTGTCCTATAAGGATGACAAAGGCAATACCGTCAATGCCGACGTGACCTTCACCGTACATCTGGGCTACGCCGACGGCAACCCCAACGACTACGACACCCGCCGCAATACCCGCTACATCTACACCGTCACCCTGCGTGGTATCAACGATATACGGCTTGAAGTGGAGTCCGATGGGGAGGAGAACGAACAGAGGCCCGGCTACGAAGGCAACGTGATATTCAGTCAAGATGGGCTGTACGAGCTGGATGCACACTACGACCGCGAGCTCATTACGATAAACCGAAGCATGGTTCCAACCATGACATGGGGCGTGCAGACAGCTTTCGACAAGGCCATCTATGCGGGCGGTTTCGGCGAAACGGACAGTCCGGAAAGTACAGGTATCCATGACTACAAGTGGATCAAGTTCGCCATCAACGAGGACTATGGCCAAGACGACGAGCTGTTCGTGAAATACCCCGGTGACCAGAACTACAAGGGCGGAAAGAACCAACCTTCGGGGTATGACGGACATGCGGGCCATTCTGACGCCCGCCTACTCGACGTACACCAGTTGCTGCAACGCCTGAAGCAGGAGTACGAGGAAGGAAAGACCACCGGTACGGTTACCGTTACCGCTTTCATCGACGAGTACGTGTACGTGCGCGAGCCGGATGACCCCAATACAGACGAGGACAATACCCCGCTTTTGTCGCAGTGGCGCCGATACGTGGAGGCCGAAGACCGCCTGCTCTATTTTATCAACGGAGACAACTCGCATTACAGTCCCGATGGCGCGTCGAGCGTGGTGGAAGCCATACAGACTTTCAAGCAGAAGTCCATACGCACGGTGTACAACGTGAAAAAGAGCGAGAATGAATTGTCCACCGCATGGGGGCTTGAAAGCCGCATGGAGGGCACGCGTTGGAAGGAAGGTGACGTGAGAAACAGTACTTCCTCCAGCAACGGCCGGCTCAATACCATACGTTGTATTCTGGGCGAAAACTATGTATCCAACAGATCCCTGCATTGGACGGAGGTGCTCAACCCCTCCGAGCACTACGGTCTGACCGATGACCACCAAGACGCCCTGCACGCTGTGCTGTTGCGTAACCGCGACCTGAACGGCGACAACATCGTGCAGCCTAACGAAATACGCTGGTATCTGGCCGCCATCGACCAGCTCGTGGATCTCTATATCGGCGAATATGCGCTGGACGACGCTTCGCGCCTCTATCCCCAAAATCCCGCGGACAGGGATTACCAGACCTATTGGCACTATACCAGTAGTTCCGCTGACGGCGACCATTCGTGGGTGTTGTGGGCAGAAGAATGTGCCGCATTGGGTAACTACGACGGCTCGCACAACACCGTGGGCGGACAATATGCCTACCGTTGCATACGCAACCTCGGTATCGGTCTTGACGATCCGAATGTTGAACCCACACCACTCATTCCCAAAGTGACACAGGCCGAACTCGACGATACCTACCTGATTGATGTCTCCAACCTTAGCGAGAAGGCACGCCGCCTAAGCTATGAAGCCAGTTCGTTGCCCACGCATAATGACCTGTCGCCTTATAACCGACCGTATGCCAAGTTCCGGGTAGCGGCAAATGACGCAGACTATCCTACACCGAGCATAGATGTGGATGCACTAAATCGTTGGAGTTGGAAAGGCGTTCAGGATTGGAGATGGTATCAGACCGCTTCTATTACACCGAGCGGCTATCGCGTGCCCAACTTGCGCGAGCTGCTTATCATGGGTACCCGCTTACCCGATGACGCATGGCAAACGTATGAGGGTCAATGGCGTCTTTACAGACATAAGAGCAAAGCCATGTACATGACCTATACCAGCTTCAGCCGCGGAACTTATGACGGAGACGGCTCCATTTCAGGCAAGAACGGCGGTTTCCGTTTCAATGCCCAAGACCACTCCATCGGTGCGACCAGTTCAGATGCCGACGGCGGGTATGTACGCGGCGTGAAAGACGAACAATAACATAGTAAGCCAGTCGATAAAAGAAACGGCTCCGTTCCTATCATCGGGACAGAACCGTTTCTTTTATCTTGTATCTCGATTTCGAGTTAACGGAAGAAGACAGAAAGGCAATTCGCCGTCTGGACACCGGCAAGTTGAAAGTGGACCACAACAACCCTGTACTGGCAAAGTTCCTTTTGGATTACGACAAGAATTTCAATCCGGACAACTGATACGGTCTGCTTAAAGAATCCGGGATACAGCACATAACAAATAAAGAGAGTACCGATATTTATCATCGGTACTCTCTTGCTTTCTACCTGTTTACGGACGAACATTCGTTTTCTTCACATTTGCCGAAGAACAGTTCCACCCTTGTATGTCGGTTGGCTTCCGTGGGGGCGTAATCGGAAATGCCACCTTCGCCGGTCTTGGTCATCCTGTCGGGCGACAAACCCCGCTTGTTCAGCTCCGAGGCGATATAGTCGGCTCTCGAAGCACTCAAGGCATTGTTGATACCAATTGTTCCGGTCGCACTATCGGCCGCTCCCGTGACTTTAACTTTCAGACCGTATTTCTTTGCCACCCGTGCCAGTTCGTCGAGATTGACCAATTGGGAGGGGTCTGTCAGGTGCGACGTGCCGAGTTCGAAGAAAAAGAAGATGGGAGCACCGATGCATTCCCGTCCGGACTGCATCCGAACGGCATAGTCTGCCAAAGTGCTGTCGGGAAGATTCTCGAACTGTCCTGTTCCGAGACCAGGCACGCTATCCGGCCAGTGCTGCAGGCTGTCTGCCCGGCCATTCCCATTCGGGGCTTGTCCTTCCAATGGTGATTTTCCGTTCCAATGCTTGTTCTTCAACCTTGCCCGCAGGGAGTTCAGCCCGCTGTAATTGTTCCTCGGATAACCTTTGCGCTCGATAGCATCGTCATCATCGAAGAAATGGCTGTACGTGTCGAGCAATCCTTCGATTTCCAGTATCTTCTTCAGCTCGGCCAGCGTCCGGCTATCCTTGTCATGCTGTCCCGCGTAGCGGCTGTTCTGTTCCGACAGTACATTGATATAATCGACGAGCTGCCGATCGCGGCGGATATAGGGGCTTGGGTCTATGGCCCGTTTCCAGCCGACCTTGCCGATATGGAAAGAGAATCCGGCAGTGAGTGAAAGCATGTGGTCGCCTAACCGATTCGCCTTGCCATACCCGTCGAAGTCTTGGAAGGTGGTCGTACCGGAGAGTTCCATGAGGGCGCTTACCCTTTTGGAAATGCGATACTGCCCTTGTATGCCGTAGGAGATTGCAAACGGGTTATGCCCGTTGGTCGCATGGTGCAGCAGTCCGATACCCGCAAAGGGTGCCAGATGCCAGCGCACCAGTTTCTGCCGGACATAGCTACCGCCAAGCACATTCCACAGCAGATCCGCATGGAGATAATGGTACTCCTGCACGGCCAGCGTGCCGTCCTTGAACTGCAACCCGTTGTAATTTATGCGTGCACCTACCCACGGGGTAAACCACTTGCCGAGGGCAAGGCTGTACGAGGGTTTCAACCTCCCGAACAGGTCTTCGCAACCGAGCGGCGTGCCGAGAAAGGCTGTCGCACCTCCGGCGATACTGACAAACCAATTGCCGTTTCCCCGTGCCGGAACGACCACTCCGTCAAGGTATAAGGGCTGTAACGGCTGCAGCAGTTCTGTGTCATCGTAACGGTACGTGCGGTGTACAGTATCCCTTTCCGTGGGTTGTACATCCGCACGGGCTTGCAGCGAACAAAGCGCCGCAATAATGAAAATGATATTTTTCGTCATATTCTTATATCCTTAATTTGTTGTTTATCTGATTCTTTATTATAAACCTTGCCATTCAACGCTTGGGCTTCTTGCCGATGGAAGGACGCATCATGCGGCTCGCCATCCTCATGCAGCGAAGCGCCCATGCCCGGTTGTCCTCGTCTTCATCACGTCCCCATTTGAGGTCGCTTCCGCCACCTCCTCCGCCACGTGTTTCGGCAAACGTAGTGGCATCATCGACCATACCGAGAAAGAGCATCGTGGCGCAGCGCATGACTTCCGCTCCCCGTTCCGCCACGGAACGCACGAGTGTGTCGTCGAAAAGTTGCCGTTCGGAAGGCTTCATCCGCGCCGACAGTTCCCTCCACTCATCGACCATATTTTCCAGCATGACGTCCTTGAGTAGGCTGTCCACTTTGGAGTGGACATCACGGGAGTATTCGTAGGCTTCCTCCTTGAGCTGTTCCGTGCGTTCCTCAATGGCATCCATGTTTGCCTTGAGGTCGGAAAGCTGTCGGTCGGCGGTTTGTAGCTTCTCCTGTTTGTCTGCCAGTTTCCCTTGGATAGCAGTCAGCTCTTTTTCGAGCTTTTCTTTCTCGGCAGATAGGGTCAAAGCATCACCTTTCCGGGTATCCATATCATTTTCGAGTGCCGACAGTTGAGCCTCTTTTTCGCTCTTCTCCCTTTTCAAGTTTTCCACCATCGAGGTCAAACCTTTGACTCTGCGCTCTGCCAGCCGAATGTCCGAATGGAGGGCGGACAGGACTTCCTGATGTCGGCCAATCTGTTGCTCAATGGTGGTACATTCTTCCGAGAGCATACGGCGGTATTCTTCCGTCGTCCTGTGCCGTGCGCCGGTCTCGGCGACGCTCCGGCCTCTCTCCATTCCCCACTTCGTGTTGACCTCGGCGAAAAAGTCCGTATGGAGCTGTTTCATCCTCGCGCTATATTCGAACTTGTCCTTTCCAGCGAATATCTCCTTGTACGCAAACCTCCCGTCTTTGATTGGCAGAAGCGTACAATGCACGTGCGGATTTAATTCGTCGAGGTGTACAATGAAGGCGGCTATATTCTGCTCGCCGTATCTGCCGCAAACGAATGCATAGACATCCTTCGCCCAACGTTCGATGTCGCTCTTCCTTTTGATGCGGGTATTGTCCGCACCTTTTTCAAAATCCACCTTCTGCGTGCCGAAAGCGAGTTCGTGCATCCGCTTCCGCGAACCGCCGAAAATGATGTTTACCACCGTGCGGTATTTCGGTTCAACCAATCCCTCGTTGGGGTCTTTGATCCCGCGACGGCCCAATATGTCCGCTATCCGTTCCGGGATATTGCGGCTCGTGTCGATGGGGCGAACCTTGCCTCCGGGCACAATCTCGAAGTTCAGATGTTTGCGGGTGGGGTCGTAGTTGCCCTTGCTCATGGCGTACTTCTCCGCCTCTTCGCTGCGATTACGCAGGTGTTCGTTGCCTTGGGCGGCGGTGATCCCTTTCGATACCTGAACATCGAGAACCTGTTTTGCATTTGCCATACTGTTTTCGTGTTGTTTCGGACAATTCCCCGTGTCCCAGCTTGCTGCTTGCTTGGACACTTCTCCCTGCGACGTCAGTCAGCAGGGGTATTAGGCTCCCCCTTCCCTTTGTTCAGTGGCAGACGGGCAAGCCCGGATGCCTGCTATAACTGGAAGGATATTTGAACCTGAACCGGGGAGAATTGCCCGTGGTTATACAATCTCTGTCCGCGAATCCCCGTTCAGCTTTCCTCCTGCGCCTTCGCCAGAAGCGATAAAAAGGGTTTGCGAAGCGATTCAAGGCGTTCCGTCTCTTCGTCCGTACCGAAGCCTGTCCCGTCCGGTTTTCCGTCGATAACAAGCTCTGCAAGCTCTTTCGAGGCCTCGATGAACGCCGCCCATTCCCCGCTGAGGTCGAGCCGGAAGAACTGCACGAGCGGCGAGCCGTCGTCGAACCTCGATTTACGCAGAACCCGCCAGAGGGCGGCATGGGCAATACATTCCAAGACGGTCTCACACAGCTGTTCTTCCGACCGGACGGTCTGTGCCGATGCCGTGTCGGAATGACTGTCCGGATAGATACGACTGTCCCGTCCGGCTATCTCCGTCAAGGTCTGGCGCATGATTTGTCCACATGATTTACCCACATCGAAAGAGGTTGCTTTGCCGATTATCCAGTCGTACAATGCTTCCTGTATTCTTGTGGCAAAGTCCGCTTCTTCCCGTCCGCTGTCCGGCATGGCAGGCGTGCCGGTCCGCAGGGGCATGGTAATGACGACGCTTTTTGCCAGCCGGATGCGTTCTAACTGTCCGAGCGCTTCGAGCGTGTCCAGAAACGAGCGGACAGTAGCCCGATGCCAATGCCACTCCGATGCAAGGTCGGAAACGGTTACATGGCACTGGCAGGGAGAGAGGTCGTAGTCCTGCCTTCTTAAAAACGGGGAGACGAAACCTGCCAGCGATTTATCCAACAAATCGCAGTAGGCTTCCGTTCTCGTTTTCCGCTCGCCGACTTTTTCTTTCAGGTAGTCGAACACTTCCACGTTCGCCAGTATGGCGGCGGGCGCTTCATTTCTATTTCTCATTTTCATTCTGTTTTTGATGATTCATAATGTGCGGATAGTTTCAGGTTGCCATTATCCGCATTATCGTGGCAGCCTCGCGTGATGATACTATGATAACTGTCGGCTAATGCTCCGGGACATTCCAGCCATTCGAGGAATTTGCGTATGTCTGTCTTTTCGGACATGACCCTTGCCGACGGGTAGAACAGGGCAGCCAAAAGAACAAAGGCGATTGTTACGGCCATCGTGTACAGATGCGGCACGAAGCCGATGACCAATGCCAAGAGCGCAAACCAGACGAAACGTTTCGGCCGGTCGAGCAAGCCGCGCATCCATCGGTCCGCCCGCCTGAAAGAGGCCCATGCGGCACACACGATGGTAGATGGCACGATACCGAACTCGTCGGGGTGTCCACTCGTATAGACATAATGAAACAAGAGTAATACGATAAGCAGCACATGGGCGTACAGCCTGCGGGCCTTTTCGCTCCACACCATTTTATCGTAGAATCTTGCCATGAAGCAACGCCTGCTTCTGTACAACAGTGCCGGAAGGACGACAGGCATTGCAAGAAATACGAATTGTAATATAATCCAGGTCATAACAGGTAATAGGGTTTTGAAGGTATATGAACGGGCCGTACCACGAGTTCCAATCGGACAATCCCGTGGGTGGCCAAGCGGATAATGTTCTCGGTGTCTTCGGCTGTCAGGGACGACGCGCCTTTCTTCATCCGGGATTTGAATGTGCCGTTCTGCTTACGATATGTAGCCAGTGCCGTGTCCAGATCATGCTCCGGAATCGTCCACGTCATGCCCTTTTCGTATGGACCATGCGGTTTGTAGGCCCGCAGTACCAGCGTGCGGGTCACAAGGAAGTCGGTCCGGGTGTTTCTCGAAATGACGTGTTCCTTGTAGAGGTTGTCATCGGCCACTTCTATCCACGTGCGGTACGTGTCGATACAGAAAACCATTTGGCGGTATATCGTGTTTCGCATAGGGGTTGTTTTACATGAAATCCAACAACACGTCTTCCTGATTCTTTTTGTACTTGAAGCTGCCGTTCCCGGCGTGGAGTTTCAGATCGAGACACAGGTCGCCGTACATCAGCTCCAACGAATCGTAAATGGTCGCGATGATACGGTTTACCTTGCCGTCCGCGTCTGTCCGGGCGTTCATCTTGAACATCTGCCCGAAAGCGGGATTGGAGTAGGCACAGGTGCTATGACCGGATTTCTCCAGTCCGACCGGCACATGTTGGTAGAGTGTAATCAGCTCCATGTCGTCCTCGAATATGTCCATGACCTCCTCCAGATCATAGGGGTCCCGCAGCGGGAATGTGAGCAGAACATAGTCACCGTAGAACTGCGGCTCCTCCATCGTTGCCACATTGAGAAGCTGCGGCATTTGCAGGGGTACGAACGACATGAAGTCATCCAGAAAGTGTCGTAACATAATCATATATCGTTTATTTTGTGAATAGGCTTTTACAACGAGGCGATGAATATCTCCATGAGCATACCGGGCAGTTCGTCCAACCGGTCGCCCTCCGACGGCAGGATTCTGCGCAGTTTCTCGAATGCGGCGGGTGTTTCTGCGGCCATCCTGTAAAGGGTTTCCTTATCTTCCGGGGACAATAGCGTCATGCAGAGGCCGTCCAAGGAAGCGTAGGGCTGTAGAATCATCCAGACATAGGCTTGTGCCTGTTCGGGCGTTACGACCTTTCCACGGCGTATGTTGTCAAGACAGGCACGCACGTTCTGGATCAGCCGACGGTCGGTACGTAAGGCCATGTATATCGTGGCGTCCTTGTAAGTGATTTCCTTGCGCCCAGCGGCGAAAAACACCTCGGAGCAGCATTTCTCTGTGTCACGGGTGATGTCGGCCATATTCGCTTCGCCAAGCTCGTGCAACCCGGACAGGAAAGCTCGAAAAGCGGCATCCTCCCTTTCGATGAATTTTTTGAGGTCGCCGTTCCCATGTATTCCATTGTTCAGGGTTTCGGCAAGCACGTTACGATATGCTGACAGAATTTGCTCCTTGTTACCCCGACAGGCCGGACGTTTATCCAATTCTGCGAAAAACGGACGGATTTCTTCGGCGGAACGATGCAGTTCCACGTCTCCGGTATAGGAAGAGAAACGTTCTTTCAGAATCAGCACTTCTTTATAGGTGCGAGGTTTCGACATCGCCAGCCGAGAAAGTTCCGCACGGACGGAATCGTGCAGCAGAATGCACTCTTCACGTATGTCGGAATGTGCCCGATAGGTCGTGTCCCGGCGCATGGTTGCGGTCACGGAATCTTTCAAGGTCTGCCACTTCCCGATATACGCGGTCAAATCCTCAAAGGAAAGTTCTTTTTGCCCGCGTGTTTCGGACAGATACTCCCGATACAGACCGGCTGGAGTAGGTTGGGCTTCAACCAGTGATTTGACGTTCGAACCGTCGCACGATGTAAGTGTGAAAATGGCAATCGGAACGGCAGAAAGTCCAGCAATCGATAGTACAATTTTTAAGTATTGATTTTTACAATTCATAGTTCATTTTGTATTTTACAGCACAAATCTAAGTATTCTTTTCAAGATGACAAGCGCCGAAAATCGTTTTATAAACCATTTTTAACATTGCACTTAATAGTTTGATTTTCAATGAAAATAAGTGAAAGAAACGAAGGACACAGAAAGCCCTTCATATCATTTTCGTTCAAAGTATGGTTTAGTTTAAAATAAAACTCTTATATTTGTACTTATTCTTATAGAAGTGCACAATGATATGGCAAAAGTAGGTTACATATTCAAGGCGGATCGTTACGACGGATTCGAGGCTGATAAAGAGTGGATGCAGAAATACGGTTGTGTACAAGTGATAGAGGAACTTGTCGAAAACGAGGCTCTGCGCCCCAGATGGAAACAGCTTGTAGCGAATCTCGAAAGAGGTGACGAGATTGTCGTGGCCAAATTCAGCAACGCTCTCCGTGGGTCGCGCGAATTGTCCGCGTTTATTGAGTTGTGCCGAATCAAAGTGGTGCGTATCATTTCCATCCATGACCGGATCGACTCGCGGGGAAAACTGTTCCCCGAAACGACGGCAGCCGATGTACTGGATATGTTCGGGGCGCTACCCGAAGAGGTGGCGGTATTGCGGTATTCGTCCGCACATGTCATGAATCTGCAACAGAAAGCGAAGGTCCCGAGAAAAACGATGAAGGCGATGGATAAGGCCGACCGGGAGAATACCATCGTTGATATGTATGTCAACGGTCATTCTTTCGAGGACATCATGGCGGTAAGCGGGTACAACAGCCGGAGTTCGGTGTTCAGTGTGCTCAACCGGCACGGGGTAAAGCTCAATAGGGGAAAATTCAAAGGACCGTTGGGCAAGCGTAAGCCGAAAGATGGGCAATGAGCTTTCGTATTAGCCGGATTGAAATGGATTTTTTTGAGAATCAGGGCTATATGTTTTCTGTTCTCGTTGATTTTTAGTATCTTTATATTAACTTTAAGTAGTATAGAATATGGGAGAACTTATCGTTTTTATAGTGGTTTTCTATGTTATCGGAAAGATTCTGAAAGCTATATTCGGTGGTTTCAGTAAGAGTGATTACCATCATGACCGATAAATGGTGATCGGGTGTTTGCCTGCCTTGACTACAGGATACGGATTTGTATGTTTTTTATGTTTCTCTCCTTTTATCGGGGCTTTCCGATTGTCTGGTTCGTGCCGAAGGAACACCGTGAGATAAAGGTGGATTATCGTTTTCCGTAACATTATCAGGCTGGCAATCCAGACGACAAAGAGATATGTTATTATCTTTGCCGGAGGATAAGAAACTTTTATGTATCTGTCTGAATGACAGCGCAGAGTGGAGATTAAAAAAGTTGTCGGTAACGATTTAGCGACCGTGTAACTGCGCTGAACTGCTGCGCTTTGCATCTCGTCGAACAACTCTATGCAAATATAGCTTTTTTCTTGGAAATAGCAAAATCGGCGATTGTGTTTATGCAAAATGCGGACAGAATCTTCCATCCGCATTATTTAATCAGCGTCGCCGCTCCTGTTCTTTTTCATCGTCGCGTTGCATCCGCAGGTTCAGACGCTCGCGCAACTTGTCGAGAAAATAGGTACGGCTCTCGCCCTTGCGCCGTTTGATGTCGGTATAAGCGTCATAAAGACTTCGCGCATCGAGACGAATGCCGAACCACTCGCCGAAGAATCCGGCCAGTTCGTTCATGGCTATCTCCCCGTCGTCGATACGTTTCATCTCGTGCAAGGCGTATATCAACTCGACTATTTCGACCACAGCTCCCGTCCAACGTCGTTTACAGACATGAGGTTTCGGTGGATAAGTATCGCCGTAACGATTCAAAATTTCCAGCTCCGTGTCAATATATCCGATGACGATATGCAAGAAACGAATTTGAGTATCACTCTCCGGCGTTTCCTCTTTCGAGATATAGCCGCATAATACGTGCAGGCGGATTCGCGCATAGCGCAGGGTGCGAAAAACGGCTTTGCGGTCGTCATCCTCGTCGCAGAGGGTGCGGAGTGTGTTATCGAAGTCGCGGAACAGTTCTTCCGTGACAGCTTTGATGGCGGATTCCACCAAACGATCCGCCGTAATATGATGTGTCATAAATGTTCGTTTTATAAGTAAATAAATCAGTTTCTTCGAGTTTGTTGAAGTGGACTCGGTGGAGATTTATTTCTTATAAAGCGAACTCTTACTTGCCATTGAAACTCGTATCGAGTAGCTGTATCGCTAGGAATATCATAACGTAATCGCAACCGAAGCTCCACAAGTTAGGGTATTCATCCATTCGGAACTGCGACTGCTATGCGACGGAAATAAATTATAGTCGAGGAAAAAACGGATACCGTAATGTTCTTTTGCCTTGAATGTCAATGAAACCCCGCTTCCCATACAGAATCCACTTCTTGCGAAAACTGTCCTGTCTGTCAGTTTCAGTTGGGGATAATGCACATAACCGCCCAAAAGTTTACTGCCTACCAACCAACGCGAAGACAGCGGATAGGAAAAATAGCTTCCTCCGCAAATCGATACCGCATCGAAAGTATTATTTTCCGCTTGATCTTTATTGACTATTATAGAGGTATTGGAAACGGCAAACCGTCCTCCGACACCGATATACGGATTGAAGAAATACGCTCCCTCTACACCGGCCGCACTACCCGATGAGGTGCTAAATTCGGTTTGTTCATCAATGTCATAACCACTCAATGGGATATTCAATCCGAGATACAGACTAAGAAAAGAGGGCTTTCCCATTCGGTCGAACATATCTTCATTAGCAAAGCTGTCAATCCCCTTTCCCTTGAATATCAGGTCTGCGAGGTAATAACCGAGTTCTGTGGTAAGTATTCCTATGCCTGCGCCGGTCAGCACATCGCTCAACCAATGCTTGTTGTTTGCCATCCGCATCAACCCTGTAGCGGTAGCCATGCCGTATGCCCCGACACCGATCCACGGACTTTTGTGTCCGTACTCTTTGGTCAGCATGGTGGCCGTCATAAATGCCGTTGCCGTATGTCCGGAAGGGAACGAACGATCGTTTGAACCGTCCGGCCGCATCACATGAGTGGTCTGTTTCAGGGTATTCACCACTCCTCCCATAAGAATAGCCGAGAAAGCATCCGAGACAAGCATTCTGCTCCATGAACTACGGCTTTGCACACCCGCTGCTTTCATACCGAGCATGATTGCGGCAGGAGCATACTGCAAATAATCATCCGCATGACAGTTAAACCGGGGCAGATAATCATTGCGCAGGCTCCGGAAATGGTCGTCCTCACTTTTTACAATCAAACCTCCGACAACCAGCGGAACGCCAATGTATGTCATCTGATAAAAACGGGAGGAAGAGAATCTGTCAAGTCTTCTGCTGAAATTGCTCGATACATAGGCAGGTAAACTGTCCTTCCTTTCAGTTCTCAGGCTGTCTGTCGGATTTTGGGCCGACAAGAGGGCAAAACTGTAAATACCGACGATACATAGTGCTATCTTTTTCATGCTGCCATCATCTTTTTGATTTATGGCAGCAAAGATATCGGGTGACTTTGGGGAAAGTTTGAAGATTTACAGAAATATCACCGTAAACTCATGTTTTCCATCAGTATAGGCGTATGAAATTTTCCAGCCGTGATAATCGCATACGGCCTTGACGATGGAGAGTCCGAGACCGTTACCTGTCGTTTTTTCCGACGGGCGATAAAAACGGTTGAATATTTGGCCGGCATCCAGTGCCGCGTCGTCGGACGTATTGGATATTGTCAGCCGGTCGTCCGACAAGGATACGGTTATTTCTCCGCCGGTCTTATTGTGGCGAACGGCATTCACGACGAGATTGTTTACCATGCTTTCCAACAAGGAACGGTTGGCCTTTATCGGCAAAGAGTCCGCTGAAAAGTTTTGCTTCAAGACCAACTCGCCGGAAAGACTTTCGAGATAGGGCTGAAGTTCTTTTATCACCGTTATAACATCGACGGACTCCGTGCGGCTGAACTGGTTGTTTTCCATTTTGGCCAGCAGAAGCAGGTTTCGGTTCAACCGCGACAGGCGGCTGTTCATTTGGTATAAATCCTGTATGATGTCGGCTTGCCGTTCGGTCAGCTCCGGTTGTTGCAGTAATAGGTCAAGCTTGCTTTGGAATACAGCCAATGGCGTTTGTAGCTCATGCGAGGCATTTTCCGTAAACTCTTTCTGTAACCGGTAGCTGTTGAGGCTATTCGTCATCAGCCTTTGCAGGGCGGTATTCAGTCTTGCAAATTCTTTGGTGTTGCTTTCCGCTAATTGTGGACATACTCCGTTTTCCAGCTTGAAATGTTCTATCGCCTCCAGTGTCTTGTCGAATGGTTGCCATAGCCGGGCAGAGATGAAGCGCATCATCAGCACGATAGCCACGCCCAATACGGTAACGATAAGTGCAAACTGGATCATGATACCATGCAGGATATCCTCTTCGAGGTCGAGGGCCGGAACCGGTTTCCCTTGCTGTACGGCTTCGACAATGTCTATCATGTCCTCGGCATAGAAGCTCTTGGTCAGCCAATAGAACAGAGGGGTTGCCAACAGCAGGAGTATTGCCACGCAGACAATGAATTGCGTGAGCGATTTGTACATCAGGCTTTTCTTTTTCATAGTTCCGTCCATTTATAGCCCGTTCCATACACATTTCGGATGCAGTCATTGCACCCAGCGGCGGCAAGTTTCGCCTTCAGGTTCTTGATGTGGGTATAGACAAAATCGTGATTGTCCATCATGTCCGCCATCTCTCCGCTAAGATGCTCCGCCATGGCGCTCTTTGATATGACACGGTCTTTATTACCGATGAAAAACAACAACAGTTCATATTCCGATTTGGTAAGTTCTATCGGTGTTTCATTCGCTACAGCCGACTTGTTCAGCAAGTCGATCCGGACACCATTGCTTTCCAGTATATTGTTTGCCGCAAACTCCTTGCGGCGGATAATGGCATAGATGCGCATACTGAGTTCTGGTAGGTGAAAAGGTTTGGCAAGGTAGTCGTCCGCACCTATCTCCAATCCTTTCACTTTATCACCCAGCGAGTCTTTGGCTGATACGATAATCACGCCTACCGGATTGCGTTGCTTCCGGATGTCACGCAGGATGTCGAGACCGTTTCCGCCGGGCAGCATCAGGTCGAGCAGCACACAATCGTATTCATACATATTTACTTTCATTTTGGCATCGTCATAGGTGAAAGCCTGCTCGCACAGATATTCCTCACTGCTGAGGTAGGCTACGATGCTATCCGAAAGATTTCGTTCGTCTTCTATAATCAATATCTTCATACTCTTCTACTTTATTAACATTACGATACTGCCGCCCGTAATGAGCAATGCCCCGATGATAACCCGCAGGCTGACCGGCTCTTTCAGAAACAGAAAGGAGAGACAGATGGTAATCACCACGCTCAATTTGTCTATCGGTGCCACACGCGATACATCCCCCGCCTGCAATGCCTTGAAGTAGAACAGCCACGAGAGGCCGGTGGCGGCACCGGACAGAATAAGGAATATCCATGTATGTCCGCTGATGCCTTTCACCCCGGCCGTATGGTTTCCGGCAAGGACGATTCCCCAAGTGATAAACAAGATGACTGACGTCCGGATAGCCGTAGCCAGATCCGAATTGATCTCTTTTACTCCGATCTTGGCGAACACAGCCGTCAGCGCGGCAAAGAGGGCGGAAAGCAAAGCATAATATTTCCACATAAACTTTTATTTGTTGCAAAATTAGCTATTTATCAAATGATTATTCTCTTTTTTTATAAATTAACAGCATGATACTCGGCAATACTAACAACAGCAAGGGCAAGCCTACGATAAATCCGCCGATGACGGCCACCGCCAGCGGCTGCTGCATCTGTGCACCGAGGCCGATGCCGAGCGCCAATGGCATCAGGGCGAGTACGGCGCCGATAGCCGTCATCAGTTTGGGACGGATGCGCAGGGCGATGGCGTAATCTACAGCTTCGGACACATCGCCACCCGTGCGGCGGTTCATCCGGTATTGCCATACGGTGAAGATGGCGTTTTCGGCAATGATGCCCACCACCATGATGATGCCCGTGTAGCTGCTTACGTTGAGCGGAACGCCCGTCAGCCACAAGGCCAGCAGACAGCCGCAGATGCCCAGTACGGAAATAAACAGTACGGCAAGCGATATGCGCCATTCGCGGAAAAGGAACATCAACACAGCGAATACCAGCAAGACGGCAAGCGAGAGAATCATAATCAGTTCGCGGAAGGACTGCTGCTGTTCGGAATAGGCTCCTCCGTAAGAGATACTGTAACCGGCCGGAAGATGAAGCTGCGCATCAAGAGACGCTTGTAAGTCTGCTATCGCGCTACCCAAATCCCGGTTCTCCAAGCGGGCGGTCAGGGTGATGTTACTTTTCAGGTCTTCACGCCGCTGCTCTATCTCCCCCGGAATGACACGAACGTCGCAGAAAAAGCCGAGCGGACGGGTGCTGCCGTCGGGCAGGAATATGGGTTGCTGTTCCAGCCGTTCGGGAGAGTTGTCTGCGAAGTCCGTGAAACGGAGCAGGATACGGCGCATCTGCTCGCCGTCCTGCACGGAACCGATTTGCAGCCCGCCCGTCATGGCTGCCTGTGCAGGGTTCGGCTCGATCATATTGGCAGGCTGGCAAAGGGGAACGCCGCCCGTATGTGCCGTAAGCTGTTCCTGAAAATCGGTCAGCGAGATGCCGAATAGCGAAAGACGTTCCTGATTCGGGGTGAAGACTATCGAGGCTCCGGCGGGTATCAGGCCGTTGTCGATGTCCACGATGCCCGGTACGGCTTCCATGACTTTCTCCGCCCGTGCCGCTACCTTCTGCAAGGTTTCGTAGTCGTTTCCGAATATCTTCACTTCGACGGGTTGCGCGGTACTCATCAAGTCGCCCAAAAGGTCGGCAATCCGCTGCCCGAAGCCGATAGTCATCAACGGAACGGCTTGCGATATTTCCCGGCGCAGGTCGCTGATGACTTCGGGGGTGCTTGTTTTCCGGTCCGTTTTCAATTGAATCAGATAGTCGCCGAAATTGCTCGGCCGTGTCTTGAAGGACATGCCGAGAGCCGTGCGGCGCGAGTAAGTCTCCACATCGGGATGCGCCATGATGATACGTTCCATCTGACGGCAGAGGCGGTCGGTCTCCTCGATGTCCGTTCCTGCGGGAGAATGATAGTCGAGCACGATAGTCCCTTCATCCAAATCGGGAAGAAAGCCCGAAGAGAGCCGGGAAGAAGCATACCAGCCACCCAAACCTAAAAGCAGGACGAACCCGGCGGCAACCAGCGGTTTGCGATAAACAACGGTCAGGAAATGAACTTTTCGGATGGAGTTCTCTTCAAGCGTTTTCACGTCCAAGTCTTTCGGGCGCAGTCGTTTCTTATAGCCGATAACGAGGTGCAGCACGGGAAGCAGCAGCCATGTGACGAGGAACGAGGCGACAAGCGTAAGCTGCATCGTGTCGGACAGCTCCTTGAAAAAGCTGCCTGCCAGCCCGCTCATCAGCCGGAACGGGAAATGGATGACAATCGTCGAAAGCGAAGATGCCACCATAGCAGGAAAAAGATTACGGATGGCATGGCGTACGACAGTGAAGCGGTCCGTGCCGGGGCGTTCTTCGTGCTCCCGGTAAATCTGTTCGATAACGACGATGGCATCGTCGATAATCAACCCCACCGAAGCCGCCATCGCACCGAGCGACATGACATTGATGGTAATTTCTGCCAGATAGCAGAGCAGGATGCTGAAAGCCACCGTAACGGGAATGGTCAGCATTACCACCAGACTCGACCGCCAAGAGCGAAGGAACAGCACCATCACGATGATGGCGAGAAACAATCCCTCATAGATGGTTTTCAGTACGCTATGAATGCTGTCGCCTACGAAGGCACTTTGATTGTAATAGGGCTTGAGTTCATAGCCTGCCGGAAGCTGCTGCCTAATCTCGTCCGCCTTGCTTTCCACCTGCTTCGCAAAATCGATCAGATTCACACCCGGCTGCTTCACCAAATCGACAAGCACGGCATCGTTGCCGTCGGCATTGATTTTCAGAAACTCCTGCTGTTCCTGTATCTCGACAGCCGCTATGTCGCCCAGACGGACAATCCGCTTGCCGTCGTTGCGGACAATCACATTCCGCAATTCTTCCATGTCGTTGATACGTGTGTCGGTCAGCGTCAGGTACAGGCGGTTATAGTCCGCCACATTGCCGTTTCCCAATACGTAATTCGTCTGCGCGAAAGCGGTCTTTATCTGTGCGGGAGTAATGCCGAGCGCTGTCATCTTCGCCGCATCGGGTTTCACGACAAATTCCTTCGCCTTGCCACCGCGCACCACGACATTGCTGATACCGTCCACTTGCGAGAACATGGGACGAACCACAAGGTTGCCCACATCGCGCAGGGCAATGCGGCTGTGCGTCCTGCTCTCCAGCGTGAACCCATAGACGGGGAACAACGACTGGTTCATTGCCTCGGTGGAGATAACCGTACCGTCGGGCAGAAATCCCTTTATCTCATTGATGCGGCTCTCCAACTGCGTTTTCAAGGCATAGATGTCCAATCCCCACTTGAAATAGACGTCTATCACGCAACTGCCCCGGCTGGTACTGCTCTTGACGACGGTCGTGCCCTGCACTTTCTTCACCGCGCTTTCCAACGGCTTGGTGACGGTAATCATCATGCGATCTACGGGTTGCTGTCCGGCATCGGCTATCACCGTGATGCGGGGGAACAACACTTCAGGAAACAGGTTGGTCTGCATCTGTGTGTAGCACCACGCTCCGGCAAGCAGCAGAAGCAGCCCTACGAACAGGATAGGGCGGCTGTATAGCTGGTGAAGGCTTCGTTTCTGTATTATGTTCATAAGGCGGCCTCCTCTTTCGTAACGACGACTTTCGCCCCGTCCTCCAAACCGTATCCACCCGTGAGGATAATGCAGTCTTGCGGCGACAAGGCAGCCGATTTGATTTCGATTTCCGAAGCGTTGCTGTTGCCTACCTCTACAGGTACTTTGACGGCCGTACTGTCATCGGCCAATTTCATCACCCAATGCTCCGTAAGCGTTTCGTCGCTCTGTACGGCACTTTTGGGGAGTATCATGCCTTTATCCGAGAATGAACCGCTTTCTGTAAATACAGCCTTGACATTCATGCCTTCCGGCAGGAAAGGCGCTTTTGCCCGTGCGATTACCCGTTCCGATTGCGATGCCGTGTTCATTGTTGCCAACGGGGCGTGGACGGTTGCCGTCAGCCGGGTTCCGTCGGGCAGTTCCAGCATACATCTGCTTCCGCTACGGGCATACCGTTGCTGTTCGTAGGGGACATTTATCTCGAATACGAGGCTTCCGGCTTCGGCAACGGAGCAAAGCACAGCGCCTTCGGTGACATAACTTCCCGCCTGCTGCTGTACGTTGAGGACAATGCCGTTGCGCTCCGCCTGTATGGGAATGGTTGTCCGGTTACCGCAGCCCAAAGCGTGTTGTTCTTTGCTCTCTATCCGGTAAAGTATTTCCCCTGCCTTTACTCTCGAACCGGGCTGTACGAGGACTTCCGTGATGAATGCCGGAATCGGGGTGCTGACCACCGACTTGTTCTGGTACGCCGTAGTGGCGGACAAGATGATTTCCTTCTCGATTTTGCCGAACGCCGCATGAGTCAGCGTGACTGCCGTTCCGGGCTTTTCTTCCTGTATGTTTCCGTTCGATGCGTCTCTTTGCCCGCATCCGCCAAGGCTTACTATAAGCGATAATAAGACTATCTGATATTTCATGACTGTGATGATTTGATATTACCAATTCCAATAATTATAGGCGGCTATGACAAGCTGCTTGTTCGTGCGCAGCAGCAAGCGATCCCTCTCCGTCTGAATCTTGCTGCGCAGTACGGTGATATAGTCCAATACGGATACCTGCCCGGCATCCATCTCCCTGCCGTAATCGGACAATACGGATTCGTACTGCGCAAGCTGGTTGTTCAAGGCCCTCTCTCTTTCGTCGTATCTGCCCAACTCGGAGAGGCATTGTTTGATTCTCATGTTCCGCTGATATTCGGCATTCTCCTTGTAAGTCCGTATGGTGTTCTGCTGCCACCCCGCCTGACGTTCTTTCAGGCGCTTCTGCCTGCCGTCGAAGATGGTCCACGAGAATGTCACCCCTGCACTCAACCCGAAATGGCGATACCAGCCGGAAAAGTCGCCGACCTGAAGGCCGCCGTTTACGAACAAATCGAGTTTGGGTTTGTATTGAAGGTTGAAGGAACGCAATGACATCACAGTGTTAAGACTGTCCAACCGATATTGCTCGGTAAAGAGACTCGGCTCCCTGTCGTTGCGCAACCGAACGGGCTGGCTTATATCCGACAATGCCACATCGGTCGCATCGTCGATGCCGCAGAGCAGGTTCAGCTCCATCAGATGGGTGTGGTAATCCTGACGGGCGGCGGTGTGCAATTCGGCATTAGCCTCCCTTTCAATCATCAGCAGGTGCAAATCCGACTGTTTGGACAGACCGTTTTCAACTAACTTTTGAACGATCTCTATTCGGTGTTCGATGACTGTTCCGACAGAATCCGTAAAGGCTATCTGCGCCTTGTCGAGCAGGCAGAGCAGGTATTGCTCCGTTACGGAACGCTCCAACTGGTGCTCTTCCATACGAATACGGTTATTCGCCATATCCGTGTTGATCTTTGCCTGCTCTTGCGCTACTTTGTATGAACTCCTGCCCAAGAGAGGTTGTGTCCAAGTCGCTCCGGCATGGAAAGAGCCGCTGCTTTCTCCCAAATCGTAACCGTAGTAATCCGTAGCCGACCGGGCATTCCATTTGAAAGCGGCCCGTCCGCCGTCTTTCGAGACGATCGGCACGAACAGATAGTCACCGTTCAGCTCCAGCCGGGAGTGTGTATACATGGCTTTCAGCCGCTCAAGTTCCGCTTGCTCTATCTCCGTCCGGTTCCGGTAATCCGCTATCAACGGACTATTCTCTTTGGCTGTCTCTATGTAATAATGTAGAGATTTGCTGCCATCCTCCTGCCCATAGGAGTGCAGGCTGACGATGCTTAATGAAAATAACAATAATAACCGATTCATATTCTATTTTTGTTTTTGGGACAAAAGTAGAAGACGATTTTGGGGAAATTTGGGAGATTGTTTATTATAGGAACGTCCTTTGTATATCGGGACATTTCTTTCTTTCGCTCTAATCGCCCGACTACGGAGGGCGATTGTTCCCCGTCAGGGCAAGGCTTTTGAGAGTAACTCAAAAGGTATCGAGTAACTCGATACACACCTTGCTGTTAGCCGACGCTAACAAAATCGGAGAGCCGAAACTCTCCGATCATTAAAGCAGATTTCCTCGCTGTCTGCTATACTCGCTATACCGAGTGTGCACACTGTACTATCCTATGAAAGAAAGGATAGCCGGTTTACAATTTCCGCCACCGTTCGATGTCGTCGCCGTAGGTTTCCAGATGATGCCGGGCGAGGTTTTCGATCAGTCCCGAAACGCTCATCCGCCTGCCTCCCAACCTGCGGACGATCTCGTCCAGTCGGTCTCTTACCTCGCAACTCACGAAGACGGGCTTGCGGTTCTCGATTTTCGGCACTCGGAGAAATGTCTGTCGGTATTTTTCCAATGCCGCTTTTTGCTGTTTCACTCCGATACGGTCGGATACGCTCTGCGCAGGTTGTTCTGCCTTTACGGTCGTATCCGTCGGTTGTGTCGTTGCAGTTTGCACATTCGGTTCACTCGTTACACGCTGTGTGTCGGGTACACTCACTAAACCGACCTCTTCCGGTTGCAATCTCCTCATTTCGGGACGGAACAGTTCGATAATCTCTTCGGCGTCGATCTCCGGCGTTCTTTCTCTTTTGGTCATAACGTATTTGTTTTTATCGGGTTATTTATTCTTTCAGTTGAAAATCCGTTGGCTGTGCCCACTTGTTTTACGTGTGCAGGCCATCAGTATATTTATTGCAGGCTGTTTGTCCACTGCACCGAGTGTACGGAGTATGTACTCCCGTAATTTCGTTGCACCCTGCGAACGAATACGGAACGCAAGGGCTACGACGACCTCCATGTTATACACGTCCGCACTATTGCCGCTGTCCAGACGGATGCATTTGCAGACCTCGTAATCGTGCAGGACGTTTTCTTTGAAGATGGTTTTGATACCCGTATGTACCGCTGCGGCGGTCGTACCGAACAATTCGACTATTTCCGCTTCCGTCATCCATACGCTTACCGTGTCGGTCGGTATATTCAACCTGCCCCGTTCGTCTATCGTAATAATGTTTCTTTCTCTTTTCATCGTATTCTATTTTTTAAGTTCATTAAATCGCTTGACAGATAAAGCTCTCCATCTGCTCGATACGCTGCGCGAGTTTCTCCATATCGCGGCTCACTTTCTCGGCTGTAATCTTCGCATATATTTGCGTCGTGCGGATGCTACGGTGTCCCAACATCTTCGAGAGCGTTTCGATAGGTACGTCGTTCGACAGGCAGACCGTCGTGGCATAGGTATGGCGGCTCATGTGCCACGTGACGTTTTTCTCGATGCCGCATCTCTTCGCTATGGCCTTAATGCTGTTTTTACAATTATTGTAGCATGGAACGGGCAGCAACTTATCTCCCTCGGCCATGCCGTCGTATTTCTCGATGATATGCTTGGCGACGTCCAGCAGCCGGATATTCGTTTCGACACCCGTTTTCTGACGGTTGGTGTTCAACCACAAATGCCCGTCGAACGAGGTTTGCAGATTCGCTCGGGTAAGGTTCGCCATATCCGTCCAACTCAATCCCGTGAACGTGCAGAAAATGAACAAATCACGAATCAGTTCATAGCTTTTCTTCTTGAATGTGCCATTGATTAAGAGTGTAATTTCCTCTTTGGTCAGAAAGCCCCGTTTGGTCTCCTCTTTGGTGATGCTGTACGCGAAGAATGGGTCGCGCTGCAACAAGCCATTATTGACGGCCATATAGATAATCTTCCGAAACGGCATCATATACGACCAAACCGTGTTGTTGCAGTGGTTCTTTTCCACTCGCAGGAACAACTCGAAGTCCGTGATGAATGCCGGAGTAAGCTCTTTGAGCGCAATGTCGCTGACCTTGTACCGCTTTTCGACGAACTCCGCGAGGTGTTTATACACGGTACAGTATTTCCAATAGCTGCGCAGGCTTTTGAGTTTGCCGACCTGCTTCTCGTAATCCTCGTTATGCTGGCGGAATACGGAGAGCAGCGTCTCGTGGTTCATACCCAATCCTAAATAGGCATTGCGGACTTTCTCGGCGGTAACGTAGTTGTCGCGGTCGCTGATCTGCTGATAGGCTCGAACGATACCCACACGAATCTTATCCAACATCCGGTTGGCCTCCTGCGCCACGATGCTGCGACCGGAAACGCGGCCCGACTTTACGTTCCACGATTTCTCCTCCACGTCCAATTTACAACTGAATTGGGCGATTTTGCCGTTTACGGTAATACGGCACATGACCGGAATAAGCCCGTTCTTTTTCGGGGCATTGCGTTTCAGATAAAACAAAACTTTGAATGTCGATCTCATAACTCTACAATTTTTTGGTTACAAAATTATTCCTTGTAGAGTTGTTCTTTGATATGCAAATTGCAGCATATCAACGCAATCGCACCCGAAATAGAACTTTTTTCGCCTCCCTCTGCCCGAATTTCGGAAATCCGGCTATATTTGCAGTCGGAACAAGGCGAATAGAGCTTGTATTTCAGCGCTTTGAAACCTTTCCAAAACCGTCTTTGCCATTCGGGCCAGAGTAACGGGATAGTAACGTAACTCTGGTTTCAGTTGGCTTTTCGATGGCTCCGGTTTGGCTTCGACAGCGCAGTCTGTTACTCTCTAACCCCCTTGTTTACAACCTTCTTGCTCCAATCTGCTCTAACTCTCGGTTTTTATCCTTATCTTTGCAACGGATTTTATAATAAAACAGTCTGACAAAAGCAGATATTATTGCCCGGATCGCACAGGAGACCGGAATAGAAAAGTCGGTAGCGACAACTGTAGTGGAGGCATTCATGGAGAGTGTCAGGGAGTCGATGATTGCCGGGAACGAGGTGTTCCTGCGAGGATTCGGAAGTTTCATCATCAAACAAAGGGCAGAGAAAAAGGCTCGTAACATTTCAAAGAATACGACCATCGTGATTCCGGCTCACTCTGTTCCTGCGTTCAAGCCTGCAAAGACATTCTTAGATGCGGTAAAAGAGGGAAAATAAAGAAAGTATAAACGGTTTTCTTCATAGTGTTTCGGGAGACCGTTGACAATGGTTATACAGGATAACACGATACCGCGACTGTCTTTTGCGGACGGTTGCGGTATTTGTTTTGCCGTATGCTATAAAAAAGGAAGTGGCACAAAGAGCCGCCGATGAAAGCCGACTCTTTGTGTTCCCTTGCTTAATCCGTCACCTCGTAATAATAACTTAACTCGTCATCTTTCAGGTTCTCTACCGCATATTGACCTGCCTGTTCCCAAAGGGTATTGTAAAGTGTCGCAAATTCCGGTTTCGTTTCATAATACTGCCAGATTTTATGATTGAGTACCAATATCAGTTCCGTGAGGTATTTATAGTTATTTTTCCATTCCTCGAAAGCACGTTTGAAAGTAAGTATTCGATAAACTCCCTCGTATATTGGGTAACGTATGTTCATAATGTCGTTTATTCATTTTATCGTTCTATGATTTATTGTTACATCAATTCAACCCAAAGATGTGCGGGTTCTATAGTAATTGATATTATCCCTACTAATGGAGCGGATAAAAGGAAGTTTTTCCCCTTTGCCCCTTATTTTCCTGTGACAAATGTGATAAAGCGATATTTTTATCCCTACTTTCCCGCCATAATTGGTATAAAAGGGTATTCTTTCCCTTATTTTCCCTATTTATCGGGGATAATGAAGATAAAAACGGCACTTTATTCCCTATTTTCCCGTCTTGATTGGCATAAAACGGTAGTTTTCCCGTGTTTAGGCGAGATTTACGAAGGTATCAGGAGTCTTTCTTGGGAGATTCCGGTGACGTAACGGATAATATCTTGCCCTTGGATAACAGATTGTCAGGTAACAATTCGGCCAGATCCATCGAGTAGTCATCGTCATAATCATGTATATGTTCAAGGAAGTAGATCAGCCACGTGCGGAAGTCAGCCCCGGCAGCCTTGCAGCAGCCGAAGAACGAGTAGAGCACCGCCG
>OGOC01000765.1_pt1 | contig 30785 bp, 25 predicted proteins | sample 1552561 | NCBI WGS metagenome assembly OGOC01 (sample SAMEA2580148, study PRJEB22360) | human gut metagenome | biome: human gut; feature: human-associated habitat; material: faeces | place: Denmark | collected 2008/2010
TTCGTGATAAGGAACACTCTGCCGAGCAAAAGGTGACTAAATGTCACGTTTTGCGAGAGGAAGACGTGAACGAACTTTTTGAGTGCCCGCCCCGCTGATGGCGGGGACGGGTAGAAAAGGTGAGCCTTGGGCGGTTCGCGTAGGCGAATCGGCTAAGGCGACACTAGATTAGATAAAAAATAAGGATTAATGGAGAAAACCGATGGAAAATAAAAAATCGTTAAAAATAAACATTTTGCTGACCATACTTTTTGCTCTTTTTACGCTAAATACCGTCTTAAGACATGAAATCTGGGCAGATGAAGCGCAGGTGTGGCTTCTGGTGAAATATCTGTCACCGCTCGGACTTTTAAAACATCTTGTGAACGAGGGGCATCCGTCGTTTTTCTACTTTCTGGTAATGCCTTTTGCCAAAATGAACTTTTCAATAATGGCAATGCAGATAATATGCTGGCTGGGAACGGTTTTGGGCGCATTTTTGATTTTGCAGTTTTCGCCTTTTTCAAAATTTGCGAAGTTTTCTATCCTGACCGGCGGGTGTTTTTTGTATTTTTTCCCTGTTATTGCCCGCAGCTATTCGATTTTGCCGTTTCTTGTGATGCTGGCGGCATATTTATACCCGAAAAGCAAAGACCGGCCTTATTTGTATGCGATTGTGCTTGCATTGATTGCTAATACGCATGTTATTATGTTTGGTTTTTCGGGGATTCTCGGGTGCATATTTTTATACGATAATTTTATAAAGCCGTTTAAAACCCTGATAAAAAGCGAAAAAATAAAGTATGCTGCGGCGTTCGGCATAGTTTTTGTCGGTTTGCTTGCTGTTGTTTTGCAGCTAAAAGGCACAAGCTCAAGCAATTCCTGTATCGGGTGGAGTTTTGACTATATCTGGATGAATGTATATCACACAATGCTCGAGTTTTTTACAAATGTCATTGATAACACGGCGATAAACATGGCTCCTGTTGTCAGTTCAGCAGCAATGATGAAGACTTATCAGGCAAGCTGGGCTGTTGTGGTGGCTTCAATCGTACTTTTGGCGCTTACGTTTCTGTCCGTTGTGATTTTTGCGCTTGTGAATGTAAGGGCGTTTTTGACGGTTGCTGTCGGGGTTGGATTTCAGCTGTTTGTTTATATTTTTGCGTATTCCGCATTTATCTACCCTAACAGAATCGGCACTGCTTATTTAATCATGATTTTTGCGTTCTGGATGGTACTTTCCGACGCTAATTTCAAAGAAAAATACCGGATAATTACAAAGAAATCATTGAACATAATTCTCGCGTTGATGTTTCTCGTCACAATCATGAACGGCGTGAGATACACAATCGGTGATTTGACCGGAAATTATTCATCTGCAAAGGTTACTGCTCAATTTATTCAAAAAAATATCCCTGAAAACGCCTTATTAATCACAACGCAGGACCCGTTCTCGCTCGGTTTGTACTATTATCTGCCCAAAAACCGCATGTGGTCGATTATGCAGCGAAAATATATAAATTACGTCGTCTGGGACAAAAGCCTGCTTATTGGCAGAATGCAAAAAGATTGGTCTTTGATTGTCAGAAGACGTTTTTCCGAGGAAATGAAGCATCAGCCGATTTATGTTGTAACTCCGTCGTATGATTTCGGGCGCGGGCTTGAGATATTCAATAAGGATGACTGGAAAATGATTTATCTTTCTCCACCGTCCATTGCTTATGGCGAGGGGTTTGCTATTTATAAATTTGTGGGAAGGTAGTTTGGGCGTTTAGGGGCTTTGGCGCAAACACAATAGAATTAAATTTCAGAAACGTAAAAGCGGCGAAGCCCGTTCCGGTTCTGAAATTTAATTCTATTGTGTTTGCTTTTTGGGGAGGAATGAGCAAAATTGTGCAAAGTTTTTCATCCGTAATTGAATTTTTGAACCGTAAAAGCGGCGAAGCCCGTTCCGGTTCCAAAATTCAATTACGGATGAAAAACGCCCAAACAAAAAACGCCCCTTTCAATAAAAACCGCAAATAATTAAAATTTGTAGAAAATCGCCTTTTCCTTTATAATTGGAATGTTAAACGAAGTTATTTGGGAGGGGAAATGAACGACGGGTGTCTTCGCAAGCTCAATACTTTTCAATTATTGAATTTTTGTCTGGGCTTTTTTGGTTTACAGTTTGCCTGGCAGATGAGAATTATTCTCTCAGGGCCGGTTACAGAAGGGCTCGGGGCTTCGCCTTTGATTTTCGGGCTGATATGGCTTGCAGGGCCGGTTACGGGTATGGTTGTACAGCCAATTATCGGCGCTTGGAGCGATAATACGCAGACGCCGTTCGGCAGAAGACGTCCTTATCTCCTGTTGGGTGCGATTCTCGCAAGTTTAGCACTGTGGGCGTTCCCTAACTCCGAAACTATAGCGCAATTTATTGCAAACAAACTCCATTTTGCGCTACCGGCAGTGGGCGGACTGCTTTTTGCTGCTGTTATGATATGGATTATTGATGCGTGCGTTAATGCTGCTCAGGGGCCTTATAGAGCGCTTATCCCTGATAATATTGTTCCCCAACAGCACTCAATTGCAAATGCATACCTGAGTTTTGCTATCGGGCTTGGCTCTGTAATTGCTGCAGGAACTGCTCCGATTTTGAAAAAGGTTTTTGATTATCAGATGTCAGTAACAGCGCAGTTTATAATGGCTGCACTCGCTTTTTCGCTCGCTATGATTTGGACTTGTATGACCTTTAAAGAAAACAACTCTGCTACCTGCGAAGGGAAAAATGACAAAGAAAAAAACTCATTTATTGAGGACTTGAAAACCTTTTTTAAATCCTCGCCGGAGGTGTTCAAAATCTGTTTTGTGCAGTTTTTCACCTGGATTGGTGTGATGAGTATGTTCATCTTCTTTACGCAGTTTTCTGTTCACACAGTGTTCGGAATTCCTGATTTGTCGACGGCTGCGGATTCTGTAGTCGCTAAATATGCTGACTTAAACACACAGGCGACGAATTTTGCATCGATTTGCTTTGCTGTATTTAATTTAATTTGCTTTTTGGTTTCAATACCGATTGGAATCCTTTCCACAAAATACGGAAACAAAAAAGTCCACATGATTGCAGTTGCTTCAATGGCTCTGGCTTATATTTTGATGGCATTTACCACTGATTCGCGCGCGATTATGGCACTTATGGCTTTTGCGGGCATAGGCTGGGCAAGCATTCTTTCTCTGCCATTTGCAATGCTGTCCGAGTATATCCAAAAAGGCTCTGAAGGAGCGGTAATGGGCATTTTCAATATTTTTATCGCCGGCCCTCAAATACTTGTATGTACTTTTCTCGCATGGTTTATTTCAAAATGTGTATTTGATACACCGGCAGGAATAAATTATCACTGGGAATATACTTTTGTGGTCGGAGCGGTAGTTCTGCTTGTGGCTGCGGTCGTTACTTACTTTATAAACGAAAAACAACCGGATTAAATATTACGGAATGTTACGAAAGCAGAAACATGCGAAACCATGAATACGACTGGATTTGACATGAACGTAAACTTTTGTTTACAAATAAAATAGCTCAAAACTCTTCACAAATCAGCTCTATAATGGTTTAATAGACTTAATAAAAATATTAAACGAATTAGAGATTAATGACTTTGGGAGGAGATTTGGGACTAAACCAAATCAAAGAGCCGGAAAACGGCTCTTTTTGTTTTCTATTCGTATTTTACATAGGAATATGCATAGTTTACAGCGGAATAATCGAGTTCTGACGGAAGTTTTTTGATTTCATCGACAGTGTCCAAATATCTTTTTAACGCAACTTTTAATGCTGATTCAACTGATTTTGCGTCGCTGATTATAAGACCCGATTCATTATTGATTGCAGAAAAAATGTTCATTGTTTAAAATCCTTATAAACTACTACACAAAGTGTAACTACTACACTTATAATACTATTTAAATTGAAAATATATTGCCCGATGAGGCTATATTGGGCGTCAGAAAGTATTGTTTTTTAGTAATTTATATATCCCCTGGTTGTTTATGTTAAAAAGGTCATTCTTAATTTTTTTGAATTCATTTAATTTATATTCAAGAATGTCCGAGAAAAGTTCGAGATAAGGAACACTCTGCCGAATCAAATATGACTAAATGTCATATTTGATGAGAGGTAAGAATCGACAAAGGTGACACTAGATTAGATCTAAAAGGGGAGATTGTTGTTGATTTCGCTCAACAGAAAGAAATATAAAAATTTCACAACCGAAGAGCTTATTGAAAAGGCTCAGTCTGATGACGTTTGCGCTGTAGAAGAGCTGATTAAGCGTTATCAGAATACTGTTTATGCTTCGTTTTATTATTTGAGCAAGGATTGTTCGGATATTCTGGATTTAACGCAGGAAGCGCTTGTAAAAATGTCAAAAAATATCAAAAACCTGCGCGAACCCAAAAAATTTAAAAGCTGGCTGAATCAAATCGTGACCAATCTTTTTTACGATTACCTGCGGCGCAAAAACAGAAGCTGCCAGACCGTTTCGATTGATAATAAAACTGATGAAAATGAAAATTGCAATGTAATAGAGCTTCCTGCAAGGTCCAATAATCCGGAGGAAAAGACACTGCATGGGGAGTTGAACGACGTAATAGAAGAATCAGTGAGAAAATTGCCTGATTCGTTTAGATTGGCGATTGTTTTGCGGGAGTTTCAGGGGCTTTCTTATGAGGAGATTGCGTCTATTACAAATACAAGCGTCGGTACGGTAAAATCCCGCATTGCGCGTGCAAGAAACAAGCTTCAAGAGTATTTAAAGGGCTACATTGCCTGAGGAGTAAAAATGACCGAGGATATAACCTGCAAAAAAGTATCAGCACTGCTCTCCCAGTATATCGACAACAAAGTAACGCCGCAGGAGCGCACTTTTATAGAGGAGCATATAGCAATGTGTCCGGATTGTTATAAAAAATTTATTTATTTAAGAAATTTGATAAACAGTTTGAAAGATTCTTACAAAAAAGTTATGGAAATGGCTCTTACACGCCAGAAAAGGACGGCTTTCAGCATACGCGAATATGAAAAATTCAAAATGAACCTTTCGCCATACATTGATAACGAGCTGGAAGGTGAAGAGGGATATGAGTTTCGCAAATATCTTATGAAATCGAGAATTGCACAAAAAGAGCTGAAAAACACCTATCTTATGCAAAAACACCTGCATAACTCTTTTGAAAAAGTCAAAGGCGGGCTGGATGTTGATTTTTCAAAGCAAATTATAGCCGATTTTCATCAGGAGGGAACGAACTGGCGCAGGCAAAGGTTTATAAAAGCGGCAATTCTTGCAGGGCTTGTTCTTTTTGGCGCTGCGGAATTTGCACAATACTCTATTCCTATAAAAGAAAAAATCCAGCAGTCAATTCTCAAGAAAAAAGATGTTCAATATGTAAAAAAACAGCAGCTGGACCAGTCAGAGGCCTTTGCTGCCGAAAAAAACTATTAAAAAGGGGTGAAATTTCACCCCTTTTTTTTATTTTAAAACCATCAGTTGTTTGTTAATCAGCTCAAGCAGCACGTCATTGGCTTTTTGGAGCTGCCTGTCGTATTTGTCTTTTATATCCTGCTCCGTCAGCTCAACAACAACATCGGGTGTAATCCCTTTTTTGTTAATATCTGTGCCGTTAGGAGTAAGGTATTTTTGGATGGTAATATTTGCGCCGCTGCCGCCCATAAGCTTGTTAACTTCCTGAACAAGCCCTTTTCCGAAAGAATTTTCGCCCACAAGTACGGCTCTTTTGTTGTCTTTCATCGCTCCTGAGAAGATTTCGCTTGCAGAAGCGCTTCCTTTGTTGATGAGGATGACAATCGGCTTATTGGTCACGTTGCTTCTTGCAGCTCTCATTGTTTCTTTGTAGCCGTCACGGTCAACTGTGCTGACTATTACGCCGCCGTTCAAAAACATATCGGAGATTATTATTGCGTTGCTCAAAAGTCCGCCGGGATTCGAGCGAAGGTCAATAATGTAGCCTTTTTTGTCTTTGTAGCCGTTGAGCGCTTTTTCAAATTCAACAGAGGCGTTTTTGCTTATAAAAGAGCTCAATCTGATATAACCCACGCTGTCAGCGAGTTTAACGCTTTCTGTCGGAAGCTTTGTTGATACTGATTTGAGCTCAATTTCGGCTCTTTGGATTTTGTAGAGTTTATTTTCCTGATTTTTTCTCTTGATTAAGAGCGTAACATAGGTTCCCTCTTCGCCTCTAATCTGGTCAGCTGCTTTATCGACAGTAATTCCCTTTGTTGATTTTCCGTCGATTTCAAGAATTTCGTCTTCCGCGAGAAGCCCGGCTCTTTCGCCCGGTGTGTCTTCAATCGGGGCAATTATGAGCAGTTTTCCGTCACGAACGCCGATTTGTACGCCGATTCCTTTGAGTGAACCTTTGATAGAGCTTGTTTCTTCCTCAAATTCTTTAGGGTCAAGAAATTTTGTATAAGGGTCATTGAGGCTTGCAAGCATTGTCTGAATCGCCACGTAGGCATCTTCGTCGGTCTTTATACATTTGTCATATTTGTGGTGCCAGCGCTGCCAGTTTTGTTCATTGTTAGTCTGGTCAACGTATTTTGTGTTTACCAGCCGCCATACCTGCTCGTAAAGCTGCTGCGGAGTATATGCAAATACGGAATTTGCCATCAACGTAATCGTAAGGATACTAATTGCTGATATAATCAGTAAGCTGTATTTTTTAATGAAATTTTTCAAAACTCTACCTCTTTTTCCTCTGTCCAACATAATACCATAAAAAACGCCGATGAATTCTCTGCGTTACTAATTTTTGTACTTTTCTTTAATAATGGTAAAGACGAAAACGCGAAAAGAAAGTTTCTTTTCGCGCAGTTTATATTTAGAAATGTAAATTAACCCTGCAAAAACAGCGTAGATACTTTATCTGCGACTTCAGTCATCGTAATTTCTTTGCCATCAATATCAAAAAGCAAATCCTGATCTTCTGTCATTTTTATTCTCGGCATGTTTTGTCGGATATGGGGTAATTTCATATTTATCTGGGGTAAATTTGAGTCGTTGTTTGAGAAAAGATTTGATTTCATATTCCTAGCACCTTTTTTCCTTGCATGATATTTGTCGGCACATTCTGTTCAAATCTTTAATGTTTTTCGAAGATTTTTCTATTTTTGTAACAAAGCTTTACATTGCCCAATTAGTTCAGGCAATTTTTTCAATTATTTCGTTTTTATATATACGAGAGATATTATTTTTAGCAAAACGGAGAGAAAAATGGCGCCAATAAACGCTGACAGACAAAAACTCATAGATGCCAAAGTGCAAGCAGCCGTAAAAGCCAGAATCGCCCGCAGTGAAGAGGTAAAAAAGGATTCCTCTATCAAAGGTCCAGGCGATTTCTCTGTTTCGATATTTATTGATAATATGGATTCCGCAGAAAAGGATTATGCCTATAAAAAATACGCCGAAGCGCTTTTGAAAACTTACGATTCAGTTCCTGACGGAAAAATTACCGTTGAGGAGTTTGCGAAGAAAGAAATTGAGGACGCAAACGCAAAATCTGCTGACAACCAGCTTATTAACAGGCGCTGCGGTAATCTTCTGGCTGAAAACCTTGATGTAAACGGCGATGGCGAAATTTCCGTTGATGAATTTACATATTTTCTAAAAGAAGCTGATACAGAAGATGATCAAGTGAATTATACTCAGGACGGAGTGATAACAGAAAAAGGCGAATCGTCTATAAATTCTCAAATAATGGGAACAAACGTTAATGATGAAAACATCAAGGCTGTTACTGAAAAATATCTTGCCGGAAATGTTCTGTCGCCAGAAGAACAAAAAGTGCTGAATGATGGTTCAAAAACCATCAGAGCCGCAATGTCAAAACGCTCAAAGGACTATTTTGAAACAGATTTAGGCGAAGCAAAGGACAAAAATGTATATGTTGAGGGCGGTTCAGCTGTAACTGCTACATTTGAAGATGTTACACGTGAATCTCAGACGTTTTTGGGTTCATTTTTCGGTGGTAGCACTACAGGAACCGGCATTTATGCAGACAGCACAACAGTTAATATTGAAGGACAAAGAAAAAGCAGCAACACAATCAACTTTTTGGGCAATACCGCAAATGCAGGCAACTATGGCGTTTCGAGCGTAGTTGACCTCGGAATGGGATTTGGAAATGTATTAGGCTACGGCAATACTTTTGGGATGGTAAGAACTGCGCCTGCTCAGGCAAATACCGGATTTTCAAAATGGTGGAATATCGGTAATATTTTCGGGCAGGGGCTGGGAATTTACGGAATAATAAAAGGCATTTTCGGTGGCGGCAGACATCACTGCGACTGCTACGGCGGGCTCGGATGGTGGTTTAATCGCATCGGGTAGTTTTTCAAGATAGTTTTTCGATTGCATTCACAAATAAGTTAATAAGTTAAAATTTAAGACCGTAAAAGCGGCTTTAGCCCGTTCCGGTCTTAAATTTTAACTTATTAACTTATTTGTGCTTGAACTTGTTTAATTTTTTCAAAGTTAAAGGAGTAAGTATATAATTTTAGAGGCGGAACGGGCTTACAGCCGCTTTTACGCCTCTAAAATTATATACTTACTCCTTTAACGGTTAAGCAAAAGCAAATTTTACCCTTTTAAGGATGAAATCAACCCCGAAATCGCGTCAACCTGCACCTGCAGCTCTGCAATTTTAGCTTTTGTTTCATCAACAACCTCTTTTGGCGCATTTGCGACGAATTTTTCGTTTTTAATGCGTCCTTCGAGGCTTCCTTTTTCTTTCATAAGCTTTTCGAGCTTTTTGTTCTGGCGCGCAATTTCTTCGTCAATATCAATCAATCCTGCAAGCGGAATGATGATTTTTGAGTTGCCGACGACCGCAGAAGCCGATTTTTTCGGAACCGGAGCGCTTTCAGCCTCGAAGGTCACCTCTTGAACCTTTGCCAGCCTTTGCAAATATGGAATAACCGCCTCAAAAACGGGTTTTTCCTTGGCTGTTGCCCTTACTTCAATGTCCATCTGTGTGGAAATCGGGATATTAAGGCTCTGGCGTACATTTCTGAGCGATTTAATCGTTTCAAAAACCAGCTCCATTTCCTCATTTTCAGCAGGATAATTTAAATCCTCGCTGAAAGTCGGGAATGAGCTTTTCATAATTGCAATTTCTTCCTTTTCACCCGGAATCATCTGCCAGATTGACTCTGTGATAAACGGCATAATCGGATGAAGCATTCTGAGGGTCATATCAAGGACATAACGGAGAACTCTCTGCGTGTTGAGCTTGATTTTTTCGTCACGGAGCTGGATTTTTGCGATTTCAACGTACCAGTCGCAATAATCGTTCCAAAAGAAATCATACAACAGGTGCGAAGTCTCGCCGATTCTATAATTTTTGATATTTTCGTTGACTTCTTTGGCGGTTGCGTTGAGTTTGTGGAGAATCCACTTGTCAGCAATGGTTAATTCAGATTTGTCGATTGCCTTATTGTCAACGCCCTCAAGGTTCATTAGCACAAAACGTGAAGCGTTCCATACTTTGTTAGCGAAGTTTCTTCCGTATTCAAATTTTTCGTCGCTGACCTTGATATCCTGCCCGCCGTATGTGCAAAGCGAAGTCATTGTGAATCTCAAGGCGTCGCAGCCGTATTTTTCGATAATTCCTACGGGGTCGATTGTATTTCCTTTGGATTTTGACATTTTTTGACCGAATTCATCGCGAATCAACCCGTGAATGTAAACTGTCGGGAATGGCGCTTTTCCTGTGAATTCGTAGCCCATCGTAATCATTCTCGCTACCCAGAAAAAGATAATATCAAATCCCGTAACCAGAACCGAGGTCGGATAGAATTTTTTGAAGTCCTCAGCGTCCTTATCCGGCCATCCCATGGTCGAAAACGGCCACAATCCCGATGAAAACCACGTATCGAGCACATCTGTTTCCTGAGTAAATTTGGATGGGTCAGGATTTTCTTTTGCAACGACCATTTCACCTGTTTCGTTGTTATAATAAGCCGGAATTTGATGCCCCCACCAGAGTTGTCTGGAAATGCACCAGTCACGGATGTTTTCCATCCAGCCGAGGTAATTTTTTGTCCATCTTTCGGGTACAAATTTAATTTCGCCTTTGTCGATGGCTTCGATTGCGCGTTTTGCGAGCGGTTCCATCTTAACGAACCATTGTTCCGAAAGCAGCGGCTCAATTGTCGTATGGCAGCGCTGGCATTTGCCGACATTGTGTTCGTGGTCGGTAATTTTTACTAAATCGTTGTGATAACGGAGCATGGCGACTGTTTTTTCGCGTGCTTCGTAGCGGTCTAGCCCGTGGAGCTCCTGCGGAACTTCCGCGCAGGCTTTCATTTTGCCTTCGCCGTCGATTACCCAGATGGGTTTCAGGTTGTGGCGTTTGCCGACTTCGTAGTCGTTGGGGTCATGCGCCGGCGTGATTTTCAAAGCGCCCGTTCCGAACTTTTTATCTACATAATCATCGGCAATAATCGGGATTTCGCGTCCTGTGAGCGGAATAACGACTGTTTTGCCGATTAAATCCTTATATTTGTAATCTGTCGGGTTCACAGCAATCGCAACATCGCCAAACATCGTTTCCGGGCGGGTTGTCGCGATTACGATTGCACCGGGTTCGTCTTTTAATGAATAAGAAATTTCCCACAGATGTCCTGCTTCGGTTTCGTATTCGGTTTCGACGTCAGAAATCGCTGACTGGCAGCGCGGGCACCAGTTTACGATGTAGGCGCCTTTGTAGATTAGGCCTTTTTCGTATAATTTTACAAAAACCTCTTTTACCGCGTCAGAGCAGCCTTTGTCGAGCGTGAATCTTTCTCTGCTCCTGTCAAATGAAGCTCCAAGGCGTTTGCACTGGTCAAGAATTGCTCCTTTGTGGTCGTTTGCCCATTTCCAGGTGAGTTCAAGGAACTTTTCACGACCGAGCTGGTGGCGATTTTGACCTTTTTCACGGAGTTTTTTCTCGACGACATTTTGTGTTGCGATTCCGGCATGGTCTGTTCCCGGAACCCATAATGCTTCATATCCGGACATTCTGTGGTAGCGGATGAGCAAATCCTGCAAAGTTTCGTCGATTGCGTGCCCCATATGCAGGATTCCCGTTACGTTCGGGGGCGGGATAACGATGGAATAGGGCGGTTTTTGGGAGTTTGCGTCCGCTTTAAAGCATTCATTGTCTTCCCAAAATTTATAAATTTCTTCTTCTGTGGAGTTTGCATCATAAGTCGTCGGCAAGTCCGCATAATTTATTGTTTTCATTTGAAAAAAGCCTCTTTCTCTAATTTATGATTATAAATTATCACAAAGAACGGTGATTTTCTATAGGGGAGTTTGTGGAGTTGGCAGTTGGCGCAAAAGTGCATGGATTTTTATTTTCCGTTCCGATTCCTCCAGCATCCGACGTGATTTTTACATTTTTCACACTCTTTGATGCTTCCCACAAAAGCCCAAACAGCATTATTTTTATTTTTCGACGCCTATGAGCCCCGGCGAATCGAGCTAGAAAAATGAAAATAATGCTGTTTGGGCGCCTACACATTAAATTTTGACGCCTATGAGCAAAGCGAATTGAGTTGAAAAATAAAAATGTGGCTGTTTGGGCGCCAATGCATTAAACTCCCCAATTTTTGTTACGCACCGTGTTAAAAATCCATCAAAAGTACCTACCCAATTGTTTTTGTCTGACGTATTATGGGAGAATGGAGATATATGACGTCGAACAGGAAGATAAAGAACTAAAACAGGTCGGGCTCGAGCTGATGTTTCTTACACCTGAAAAATACTCGCATGAGGACGGAATTTCGGCGGTGGAACTTTCAAAACTTCTTGATATGCCGGTCGAAACCGTGAAAAGAAAGCTAAAAATCCTGTTTGATAAAGGTATAATTCGCGTGCGCGGGATAAATCCGAAATTATGGAAATTTGATGAGTTCAATTTTCAACGAATGGACGAGGACGACGAGGTTTACCGGCTTCTGTGCAGTTTTGACGATGTGGATTTTGACAGATATTTTACTTATTGATTGATTTCGTCATATAAATGGCACTGAACCTTTGACTTGTCCTCAAAAAGCCTTGTTTCGGGGTAAGTTTTTGTGCAAATCTCCATACAACGCTCACAGCGCGGCGCAAACGGGCAGCCGGCGATTTTGTCGGTAATTGAAGGCGGCTGGCCCTCGATTGTTTCGATTTTATCTGAATTTATGTCCAGAATAACCTTTAAAAGCGCCTTTGTGTAAGGATGTTTCGGGTTTTTGAAAAGCGCCTCTTTTGTTGCGAACTCAACAATATGCCCTGCGTACATAACCGCGATTTTGTCGGCATTCTGGGCGACAATCCCCATGTCGTGCGTAATTAAAATTATTGAAATGTCAGATTTTGCCTTAATTTCTCGCAAAATCTCCATAATCTGCGCCTGAACTGTTACATCAAGCGCTGTTGTGGGCTCGTCGGCAATGATTATTTGCGCGTTGCACGCAAGCGCCATAGCTATGATTACGCGCTGTTTCATTCCTCCGGAAAATTCATGCGGATAAGCGTCGAGTTTTTCGCGGGCGTCGGGGATTTTTACCCGTTCCAGTGCCTCAACCGCAATTTCTTTCGCATCTTTGCCTTTTTTACCCTGATGAATTTCTATTACCTCCAAAAGCTGGTCGCCTATTGTGTATAAAGGGTCGAGCGAGGTCATCGGGTCCTGCGGAATGAGCGCAATTTTCTTTCCGCGAATTTTTTGCATAATCTTTTGTGGCAATTTTAACAGGTTTTCGCCCTCAAAAATTACCTCTCCATCCGTGACTATTGCATTTTCAGGCAAAAGGTTCAACACAGCCATTGAAGAAAGCGTTTTTCCGCTCCCCGATTCGCCTACTATGGCAAGCGTTTCGCCTTTTTTGAGCTCAAAACCGACATTATGCACGGCCTGCGCATAACCGTTGAGGAAATTGAACCCGATATTCAGATTTTTTACATCAAGCAAAGCCATTAAATGTCAATAGTTCCTTCAAAAACGTATTGTGCATCACCAGTCATGAATACGTCAAAGTCAGGATTTTGTAAATTGCCCGCCCATTCAATGGTAAGTTCGCCGCCCGGGAGGCTAACTTTGACTTTTTCGGAGCAAAATCCGTTTAAAATCGCCGCAACTGCACTTGCGCAGGCCCCTGTGCCGCATGCAAGCGTAATTCCGCAGCCCCGCTCCCAAACATCGACGCTGATTTCTTGTGATGAGCAGATTTTGACGAATTCAACGTTGGTTTTTTCGGGGAAAAGTTCGTGGTGCTCGAGCGCGTCGCCGAATTCCTTTGTTTCTGCTTTTGCGTCGCCTTTTGTGAAGATTACGCAATGCGGGTTGCCCATGCTGACCGCATTTACCGTGAATTCGCGTCCTGAAGCGGTGAGTTTGCAATTCAGGCTGCATTCGCCTTTAAACGGGATTTTTTCAGGCGTGAGAACGGGTTTTGACATGTTTACTTTTACTTTTCCGTCGTCTAAGACCTCTGGAACGATTATTCCGGCAAGGGTTTCGACGCTGAATTCTTTTTTACTTACAATTTTTTTGTCGTAAACGAATTTTGCAAAACATCTCATCCCGTTTCCGCACATCTGGGCGGTTGAGCCGTCAGACTGGTAAAAAAGCCATCCCAAATCGGCTTTTTCAGATTCAACCGGAACAAAAATCCCGTCTGCGCCGATTCCGAAATTTCTGTCGCAGAGTTTTATTGCTGCTTTGGGAAATTTTTCGCTTACTTTGTCGAATTCGCTTTTTTCAATAAGTATGAAATCGTTTCCTAGCCCTTGCATTTTTGTGAAATTGATTTTTGTCATAATAACAGCCCTTTTTTGTTTTGATTATAGCATAGGTAAAAGCAAGATAAGGATATGTTATTTTGTAGTGCCTTAAAACCCTACCCGTAAGGGCGGGTTTTTCGGCACGGAAAAATAACATATCCTTATCTTGTCACTGAACTAATTTTTACAATCCGAAATTTTTCTAATATACTTATAATTATGATTAAAAATGTATGTATTTTTGCTTCTTCATGCAATTTTCTTGAAGAAATCTATTATAACGACGCAAAAACCCTCGGAAAACTGCTTGGTGAGAGCGGTTTTGATGTTGTTTACGGCGGAAGCTGCCTCGGCCTGATGTGGGCTTGTGCTGGCGAGGTTAAGGAATATGGCGGAAAATTGACGGGAATTATGCCGGAAAAATTGCAAGAAATGGATGTTTTTTCCGAATATTGCGATGAATTCATTGTAACACCCTGCATGAGAACCCGAAAAGACAGAATGGACAAGCTTTCTGACGCTTTGATTGCGCTTGCGGGCGGGTTTGGCACTCTGGAGGAACTTTCAGAGATGATTGTTCAAAAACAGCTCGGTTACAACAATAAAGCTATTGTAATACTTAATACTAACGGGTTTTATGACAAACTCCTTGAGTTTTTTGAGGTGATTATTGAAGAAAAATTTGCAAATAAAAAAGCTGCGAACCTCTATTTTGTCGCAAAAACGCCTGAAGAAGCGGTTACTTACCTGAAAAATTACAAACCTGGGGATTTTTCAATAACGAAAGAGGACATTTATTCACGCTAGGCGTTCCTGTGGCATTTTCCGGCGGTAAAATTTCAAATATTTCAAGCCCTGAAAGAATTTCCGCTGAATCTGACGAACAAATTCCCAGCATGAAGTTTTCAAAAATTTCAGCATTAAAATTAGCCGTACTTTCCTGCTGGAGCTTGATTTGTGCCTCATATTGTGTCCACTGTCTGTAAAATTCTGTTTTATCGACAGATTCGGGCCTTTTTTTCCAGAAACGGTAAATCATATCAAAATTCCGCTCTTTCATCACCTCAATATCCACGCCCACGGGCATTTCGTCGAACGCTGCGAGCACAATATTTTTTGTGTGTGAGAGGCTGAACTGTATTTCATCGTTTTCGAGCGACGGTTTTTTATTTTTGAGCACAATTTGCGGATTTTCTATTCCAAAATGCGTTTTTAGCACGTATTTCAGCAAAAAACGTCCGAGCGCGAACTCAATTCGCCTTTTTTCGCACTTAAATTCGCGCCCCTCTAAATATTCATCAGGAAAGCCCGAATCAACGTTTTTTAGAAACGTATCCGAATTTATGAAGAATAATTTCATAAACTGATTTTATTCCAAAAACGTTTTAGTACCAACCCTTGTATTCTTTGAAAAATTCTTTTATTCCGAGCGTTTGCTGACTGTCAACCATTCCGTTGTTGAGGATTTCTGTTACTTTTTCGAGCTTTGCAGGCGATTCGTTAATCTCGCGAATCAAATCAACCGCAAGATTTTGTGTTTTTTTCATTTTTGCTGCATTCCAGACATAATTATCATCACAAATATCGATTATTCTTTGTACAATATCTTTATTTTTCTCGTTTGTTTCTTTTAGGATGTCTTTTATGCAGTCCCAGTCATCAAAAATAACATATTTTTCATTTAAACATTGATAATCTTTTGTCAAAAGCGGCTCCAACACACTGATATTTTCGTTGTTTACGCTTTCAAGAAGCGGTTTAATGTCTTCGATGCTTTCCGCTGATTTTAAATTATGTAACTGTTTGTACGCTTCAAGATTTTCTTCTTTTGCCGTTTTTAAATAGTTACAGACAGCATCAGTATTATACCTGTAAAGCCCTGTGCCGTCTTTTTTCTGCAAGTTAAGGAAAAGTTCTGCGCATTTAGGATTATTTGTTTCTTCAAGAGTTTTTACAATTTTCGAAATCTCTTCAAATGTCAGTTCTGTTGAACCGCCTTTTTTGCGGGTTGTGAGAACGAGCGAATACAAATCAGAATTTTCTTTTGTTACCCCCTGAATACATTTTAGAAGTGAATTGGCATCATCTGCACCGGCTTTTTCAATAAGCTGTCCTGCTATTTTTTCATTTTGCGGCTTGATTTCTTTAATAATTTTTAAGATTTCGTCTGCGCTCAGTCCTTTAGCATTGCCGAACATAGTTTTGTCCGATATTTTGGCTAACTTGTCCAAATACTTGATGTTCATTTCATTTGTACTTGAAAGAAGTTCAGCGATTTCTTCTAATGTGAATCTGCCTTTGTTGATGCCTGCACGAAAATAGGTATCGTCTTTCATCTTTGAAAGCTGTTTTAAAATCAGGAAGTTTTCATCGGTTAATTTTTCGTTGATTTTTATTATTTTTTCTTTGTTATTAAAAAGTTTGCCTTTCGGGTCGAGTTTTTTTATGAAGTTGAAAAGCGCATCGTTAATTTCGCCTTTTTTTATGCCAGAGGCGAGTTTTTGGAAATATTTGTCATAAATTTTTACTCCGCCGTAGGTTCCTCCCCCGACAATGGCCGCAGCTGCAGCAAGAAACATTGCCACTTTGGCGAAGCCCTGCGGATTTTTCTCTTTTTTGGTTGAAAGTTCCACAGAATCATTAGGCGTGGGAGCTGTTTTTTGTTCAAATGTGACTTGAGCGCTTATATCCTTATTAAGCGGCATTGGTGCTATATCTATTTTTGTAAATTGAGAAAAACCTTCCATTAAAACGCCTTTCTATAAGGAAATAAAATTCCGTCAAATAAAAAATTGCCAATATTTGATATTTTTGCGTTGTATTTCTTAATAAAACTTTGCCTTAATAGCAATTTTGTAGTTTTTGGATTTTTGAATAGAGTAAGGGAAAATTTATGCCAGATAAAATATCCAAACAAATCACTGCCGCAAGATCGGTAAATATAGCGAAAAACAGTGCTTCAGATGATAAAAAGAGCACTTATTTTCCGTCTGTAAATCTTGATGATGAAATAAAGGATGTTTATGTCAGTGCAAAGAAAAAACGCGGGCTTTTTGCGAAATTTTACGGATTTGTGAACAAATTTATCGCTTTGGGAATCTCCGATAAAAAAGTAGAGAAAAAAATAAAAGCATACAAAGAGGGCAAAATTTCAAAAGAGGAGCTCAAAGCATATATTGACCGCTATGAAAATGCAAATTTCAACAGTTCCGAAATCACAACAGACGCTCTCGCTGGTGCAGCCTCAATTGGTGTGGGTTTTCTGGGTAAAAAAACAAAAACTCTTATCAATGCTTTTACTCCGAAATATAAAAAACAAGCGGCCTTAATCACTGCCGGAGCCTCGATTTTGACGGGATTGCTGGTGAAAATGGGGCTGAAAGGCATTGATTCTCTCGGAGTTGACAAAGATGTGAGAAAACAACAAAAGACTTTAGGCACTGATATGATTTCAGGCACGATTGACGGTGTAACAGGGTTTATGTCAACACTGAATCCCCTTTTGATTCCCGCAGGAATTGCAATAAACGCTTTCACGCGCTATATAATAGATAAAAAAGACGATGTGACGCTTCCGTCTGTTAGTGATTTTCTTGAAAAACAGAAAGATTCAATTGGAATAGGCGCTCTGGGGCTTGCAGGTGTTACTCTTGCCGCCGCAAAAGGACATATGAACATCGCTAAAATCCGCGAAGCCATTGAAAAAACAGTTATCAACAAACAGCACGTAATAAGTTACAGACCTCCCGAAAATCAGCTCACCGAGTTCCAGCAGCTTGCGCGCGATGTTGGTTATGATTTGAGCATAATTATTAAGAACGAAAAATTCAATCCTGCTAATATTTCAAAATTGGATGAAGATTTTATGAAAATTTTGCTTGAAAAAGGCAAAAACGGTGATATTGAAGGCAAAATCAAAAAACTTGAAGCGGAGAATATTTTTCTCCCCAAATATCTGCAAACAGTCGTGGATATTCCTGAAAGTTCTCAGCAAAAACTGGTCAAACAAATCGATGAACTATTAGAAGCTCATGCTGCAAGACAAAGTCAGTCAAGATATAACGGCAGAGATTTCACCTACTCATTTGAAGGGTCGGGTATTGACAGGGCGTTGAAAGAACTTGAACAAAAAGGCATGGATATCAATGGGTTCAAGGATTTGCAGGCAATATTAAAACGCATTAAGAGCGATTGCCCTACTTCAAGAACCATTGAAGCTGCTCAGGAAATGTTAAAAGCCGAATACGGCAATGAATATCAGATAACAAAACTCCTCGGCGTCGGTTCAATTGCAGAATCTTATCTTGCAAAGAATAAAAACGGTGACGAAGTGGTAATTAAAATTGTTAAAGAACATTTCCTCAACTCTGATAAAATCGCACGGGATAAAGCCAAAATAATGGCAAAAGTTGATGAACGCGCGAAAACAGACTACTCGTTTTTTACATCAAAACAAACCATTCACTCTCCCGAAAGAAAAGAATATGATGTAAATCAGCTCGAAAATATGTACAAAGTCTGGGGTGACGAAATACATTTGAATCAAGAAGCCCTTTCTGCACGAGAAATCGGACAGCAGGCTTCTACATTCCAACCTGTAGGCGTTATTGACGCAAAACCGGACATATTCATCATGCAAAAAGCACAGGGTGTTCAACTAGACAGTGCAAAATTTGCTCAGGAATGGAAAAAGGCAAACCTCACAGAAGACGATTTTAAAAATTTCGTAGAAAACTACGTTCAAGTCTATTGTGAACAACTCTTTTCTTTGCCGAAAACAGGTAAAAAAGTTGTACAATCCGACCCGCACGGAGGAAATATTCTTGTAGATGTAGAAAAAATTAAAGACCTCAAAAACGGCTCCAAGCCAATAACCATAATCGACTACGGAAATACAACAAAAACCGAACGCGCTCAGGCAATAAAAAATCTGTTCAATCATATTGATTACCTTGTCGGCAATACTGACGCAATCGCAGAAGCAATGCTTGAGGGTGCAAAACTCGGCAAGAATAACAAAAAACAAATTATCAAAGAGATGTCTCAGGCACTAAAAGACTCAATTTACAACGTCGATACAAAAATTGATGTCGATAACCCCGTAAAAATATTCTCAACGGTCAACAGTTTTTGTCTTGAATTTATGCAAAAGAAAAATATCATCCCAAATGCCGCTCATATCAACCAGATGAAAGCCGAAGAAACTTATATCATTTCGAATCTGGGATGTTTGAAAAACATTTCTGACAGCTGCGGTTATGATTTGGCAAAAGCTGTTGACAGAAATACAATTATAAAACAACTCGTAAATGAAATGGCAAAAGCAACGCAGGATGCTCTGAAGTATGAACCGCGCCTTACATCAAAAGAAATTGCAAAACGCTATAAATTCTTCACGAATAATTCTGAAGAAGCCTTGAGCAGCCTTGGCATTAACTTTGGAATTGTTTAGAGTTTGACAGGCGCTGCCGGAGATTTCCGTTTTTACGGGAATGACATTATTCTTTTACTTGACAGCGAGCACTTCTATTTCCACGAGCCCGTTTTTTGGCAGCTCTTTGACTGCAACGCAGGAACGGGCGGGTTTTGAGGTGAAATATTTCCCGTAAACAGCGTTAAAAGCCGCAAAATCGCCCATATTCGCCAAAAAACATGTCGTTTTTACTACATTTTCAAGCCCGAAACCGGCTGCTTTCAGAACTTCTTTGACGTTTTCGCAGCATTTTTCGGTTTGTTCTTCAATTGTGCCGTTCAAAAATTCGCCGGTTTTTGCGTCGAGCGCGATTTGCCCGGAGCAATAAAGCGTATTTCCGGCAAGAATCGCCTGAGAATACGGGCCGATAGGCTCGGGGGCGGATTCTGTTAGTATGATTTTGTTCATAATTTTACCTTTCGTCTGATTGGTCATTCCGAACTTGTTTTGGAAGCGCAAAAGCGTTGTTGCTATTTTTCATCCGTTAATTTGTACCCCGCTGCGCAAAGTGCTTTTTTTATTTCGCACAAATGGCGCAGATTTCTTGTTTCCATTGAAATTTTCAGGTAACAATCGTTAATATCTGTGTTTTCACCGCCCTGATTGTGTCTTACGCGGATTACATTTGCGCCTAAATCGGCAATTATGCGAGAAACTTCTTTTAATTGACCCGGTTTGTCGAGCATTTCTATTGTCAAATCCGCAATTCTTCCTGCTTTTAAAAGCCCGCGGTTTATTACGCGCGAAAGAATGTTTACGTCAATATTTCCGCCCGAAACTATACAAACCGTCTTTTTGCCCTCAATCGGCAGCTTTTTGAACATTGCAGCCGCAACGCTCAAGGCACCTGCGCCCTCTGCAACGAGTTTTTGGCGCTCCATAAGGGTCAAAACCGCCGTGGCAATTTCATCATCCGTAACAGTCACGATTTTATCCACATATTTTTCGCAAAGAGCAAAAGTGTTCTCGCCGGGCATTTTTACGGCAGTTCCGTCCGCAAAAGTATGAACTGCGGGCAATTCTGTCCTTTTATGATGTTCAATTGAATAATACATGCTTCCCGCGCCTGCTGCCTGCACGCCGTAAACTTTACATTCCGGTTTTAGCATTTTAATTGTGTATGCAATGCCTGAAATCAGCCCGCCGCCGCCGATTGGCACAATAACCGCCTCAACTTCTGGCAGCTGCTCCAAAACCTCAAGAGCAATCGTGCCCTGTCCGGCGATTACCTCAATATCGTCGAACGGGTGGATAAATTCTGCGCCTGTTTCTTTCTGGCATTGAACAGCTTCATTGTAAGCATCGTCATAAACCCCGTCAACAAGGCAAATTTGGGCACCGTAGCTTTTTGTTGCTTCAATTTTTGAAATCGGTGCGGTGCTGGGTATGAAAATCTTGGATTGAATCCCGTTTTTTTGAGCTGCAAGCGCCACTCCCTGCGCATGATTGCCCGCGGAACAAGCGATAATCCCTTTTTTCTTCTGTTCATCAGAAAGCTGGGCGATTTTAGCGTAAGCGCCCCGAACCTTGAAAGAACCTGTTTTTTGCAGGTTTTCGGATTTTAAATAAACCTCGCTGTTTTTTGCCAGATCTGGCGCAAAAATCAAATCTGTTTTACGAATTACCTCTTTTAATAGATGTTCGGCTTTTTTGACCTTGTCGATTGTAAGCATTTTAAACTCCGTTGTTTGTGGCTCTTAATAATATAACAATTTTGTGCCCTGCATGCAATTATTGTTCAATTTTGAAAATTTTTCTCGGACAAACTAAGGCGACACTAGATTAAGTCTGCTGAATATTTTGGCTCTAAATGGCGTATTAAAGGCGAAATTGTTCCTGATTAGTCTGATTTTTGAGCAATGCTCTTTTTACAGTTTGACTAAATCAAACGTTTGTTTTATAATCAAAAATGTGCAAAAATTCAAATCAGAAAATTCAAAAGAAAAAATCCTCGCTGCTGCGACCAAGCTATTTGCTCAAAAAGGCTTTGATGGTGTAAGTATTCGTGAAATCTGTAAAGAGGCTGACGTTAACATCTGCATGATTTCATATTACTGGGGCGGGAAAAAAGAGCTTTATCAGGGCATTATTGAGGATTTGCTCGAGCGTCAGGCTGCATATACAAAAACATTTTTAAATTATGACAAATCCCCCTCTCAGATGAACACAAAAGAGAAAATCGAGCTTTTGTTTTTGATAACTGATAAATTTATCGACTACTTTTATTCAAATATTTCCAGCGATTTGATAATACTTCTTTTAAAAGAGCAGCAAAAGCCCAGATTTTTTGCGGACTCTCCTGCTTTTAGCTATTTAAGAGAAATTGTTGCGAGCCTTTTAAACAAAAAGCCTGATGACAGAGAAATTATTTTCAAAACCTTATTCATTCTTGCCCAGATAAATTCTCCGCGAATTTTGGCCGGTTTTTCGCTCAGGCTACTCGGGCAGAAGGAATTTAGCCAGGAAGACATTAAAATCATAAAAGAAAATGTAAAATTTTACATAAATGCACTAATAAAGGAGGCCCGAATTGATTAAAAAGATTGTGGCGGCTTTTGTGCTCCTGTTTCTTGCCCAGAGCGCTTTTGCAGTAAATGTAGAAGAGTTGAATACCGGATTTTTTACGCGATTTAATGATGATTGTCTGAATTATTACATCGAAACTGCGCTAAAAAATAATTATAACCTGAAAAAAGCAGGAAATATCGTTGAGCAGTACAGGCAACAGGCAAAGTATTCGCTGGGCAAGGAGCTTCCCTCATTGAGTGTGAGCGCAAGCTATCTGGGTGTGCATGTTCCAAGGCTGGATAACTTCCAGCTTTCACAAAATGCGTTTATTTTGCCGTTTGTAGCGAATTATGAGCCTGATTTTCTTTTAAAGAACCGCGACAAAACCCGCAGAGCAAAAAAAGCTTACGAAGCGGCAATTTATGAAGAAAAATCTGTCTATATTTCGTTATTGGGCGATGTTGCAGCAGTTTATACAAATATTTTGCAATACGATTATCTCATTGAGCTGCAAAATGAAAGTGTAAAAGCTTTGCAGGGCGTGTATCTTGCCGACTCCAGAAAGTATGCGCGCGGCGTGATTAACAGCACAGAATTGCATCTTTCAAAACAGAATCTGGAAAATGCAGACTCACAGCTGAAAAAACTTGAGAAAGAGCGTGATACACTGCTTATGCAGCTTGCTGTTCTGTGCGGGCTGTCTCCTGAGGGCATTAATAATCTGCAAAGGGGCACTCTTGCAGCGTTTGAATATTCGGGAGAAATACCATCCGGGGTCGTTTCCGACGTTATTTATTCAAGACCCGACGTTATGAAAGCAGAAAAGAACCTTGAGAAAGCGAAAATTGATGTGCGGATAGCAAGGAAAGAATTTTTGCCGTCTTTTAACATAACAGGTGTTTGGATTTTCAACACAATCGCACCGGGCAGCTTTTTCTCCTGGGAATCTTCACTTGCGTCTATTTTAGCAGGTGCAACGCAGGATATTTTCAAAGGTGGTATGAAAGTTGCAAATTTACGCATGCAAAAAGCAAAATATGAAGAGCTTTTCAACGAATACAGGCAGGTTGATTTGAATGCAGTAAAAGAAGTTAACACAGCGCTTTGTATTGTTAAGCAGGATACGGCTATGGATAAAAATACTCTTTCAATCGTTCAATCTCAGAAAAAGATTTTTGAGAATGCAGAACGTAAATACAACCGCGGAGTGATTTCCACGCCTGATTATCTGAACGAATACAATAAACTCCTGTCCTCAAAGCAGGAAAGCGCACAGGCAAAAACACAGCGAATAGTTGATTATTTCACGCTTTATAAAGCTGTTGGAGGAAAATTATGAAGAAAAAAATAGCAATACTTTTACTTATTCTTGCAATAATCGGGGCAGGTGTTTATTTTTTAACCCGCCAAAAGCCCAACCCTGACGAATTGACGCTTTACGGAAATATTGAAATACGTCAGGTGGATTTGAGCTTTCAGGTTTCCGGACAAATAGCGAAAATGCTTAAAGAAGAGGGCGACAGCGTTAAAAAAGGCGAACTGGTCGCTGTTCTCGATGATAAAGATTACAAATCAAATCTCCAGAAGGCTTCTGCGGAAGTTTCGCGCACATTAGCGCTTAGTAAAGATGCAGCTTCAAAATATGAAAGACAGGCTCCGCTATGCGCTGACAACACTGTATCAAATCAGGAATGCGATACTCTTTTAAATACAAAAGATAAAGCCAAAGCAGATTACGAAGCGGCAGTTGCTCAAAAAACTTATGCAAAAAATCAACTGGATTACACAAAAATCTATGCACCTGAAGAAGGCACAGTTACGGTAAGAGTGCAGGAACCGGGTGCAACTGTAAACAAAAGCCAGACCGTTTATACAATTTCCAAAACAAAACCTGTCTGGATACGTGCATACGTAAATGAAACCGATTTGGGCAATATAAAATACGGAATGAAAGCGAAAGTTTTAACAGACAGCATTAATCCGCAGACCGGAAAACAAAGAGAATACGATGGCTATGTAGGCTATATTTCGCCTGTTGCAGAGTTTACGCCGAAAACTGTACAATCTACGGATTTAAGAACAAGCCTTGTTTACCGAATTCGTGTTTATGTTGACGACATTGACGAATACCTCAGACAGGGCATGCCCACAACAATAAAAATTAACCTTCTTGAGAGCAAGCCAAATGCAAACAGTAGAAATTAAGAATTTAATAAAAACTTTTGATTCTTCAACTGCAATTAATGACTTGAGCCTTAATATAGAAAAAGGCAAAATCACAGGGCTTATAGGCGCTGACGGTGCAGGAAAAACTACGCTGATAAGGCTGATTATAGGATTGATGCTGCCTGACAGCGGTGAAATATGCACGCTCGGCTTGAACCCCTCCACGCAAAAAGCAGAACTCAATCTTAAAATCGGTTATATGCCTCAAAAATTCGGACTTTATGAAGATTTGACTGTTATAGAAAACCTCAGGCTGTATGCAGATTTAAAAAATGTTCCTTATGACTTTGATAAACTTCTTGAGTTTACAAGCCTGAAACCTTTTCAGGACAGGCTCGCCGGAGCTTTGTCAGGCGGTATGAAGCAAAAACTCGGTCTTGCATGCACGCTGCTAGGTTCTCCTGAATTTTTGGTTCTGGATGAGCCGTCAGTAGGTGTTGACCCGATTTCCCGACGTGAGCTTATGAAAATGGTCAAAGGTATGATTACACCTGAAACTACTGTGCTATGGTCAACTGCTTATCTTGATGAAGCTCATAGCTTTGACACGGCAGTGGTTTTGGACAACGGCAGCGTAATTTACAACGGAAAACCCTACGACCTTGCGCCGACAGCAAAAGAATTTGAAGAAAAAGTTATCGGCCTGATGGGCGGGTATAAAAAAGAAAAATCCCTGATTGCAGAAAACTATACGCCTCTCAAGACGGACTTAGATTGTACGGTTGTAGCGGAAAATCTTGAAAAAAAATACGGAAATTTTTATGCAGTAAAAAACAATTCTTTCTGCATAAAAAAAGGCGAAATTTTCGGGCTTCTAGGGCCAAATGGTGCAGGAAAATCGACTTCGTTTAAGATGATGTGCGGATTAACAAAACCTACAAGCGGCACAGCAAGGCTCATGGGTATAGATATTATAAAAAATCCGGAAAAAGCACGTGCAAATCTCGGATATATGGCCCAAAAATTCTCTTTGTACGGAAGTTTAACTGTCAAACAAAATCTCGAATTTTTTGCAGCTGCATATGGAATAGGACTTTTCGACAGAAAAAAACGCATTGATGAAATTCTAAATGTTTTCGGTTTTACTAAAATTGAGAACCAAAAATCAGAGGATTTGCCTTTAGGGTTTAAACAAAGGCTTTCTCTTGCATGTGCACTGATTCACAACCCGCCGATACTCTTCCTTGATGAGCCGACGTCGGGAGTTGATGTTGTGACGCGCCGTGATTTCTGGAACCATATTACCTCTCTTGCTGAGAAAGGGGTTACAATCCTCGTCACAACGCACTTTATGGATGAAGCAGAGTACTGTGATAGAATAAGCCTTTTCTACCACGGTGAAACAATCGCCGTCGGTACCCCGCAGGAGCTGAAAAATCAAGCTAATGCGGAAAATATGGAAGATACTTTTATTACGCTGATTAAGGAGTCTGAAAAGCAATGAGAATTTTGACAGCCTTAATAAAAAAAGAAACTTTGCAAATACTCAGGGATCCGAGCAGTATTATAATTGCCTTTATTCTTCCTTTGATTTCGATTTTAATCTATATGTACGGAATAAACATGGATACGGTGAAAGTCAAAATTGGGATAAAAAATGATGATGCAAATCCCGAAGTGGTCACGCTTGTAAAGTCTTTCGGCCACAGCAAATATGTAAATTCTTTTATTTATGACAATGAACAGCAGCTTACAGAGGATATTGTCCGCTCTAAGCTAAAAGGTGCGGTTATTATCCCGAATGACTTTTCAACAAACCTTTCCCGCGGCAAAAACGCAGAAGTTCTTATAGTTACGGATGGAACAGAGGTAAACACAGCAAATTATGTGCAAAGCTATTCAATGTCGATTTTAAATCAGTGGCTTATGACCGGAAAATACAGCTATCTGGCTTCTAAACAGGTAATATCTCCAGAAATAAGAACCTGGTACAACCAGGATATCAACAGCCACTATTTTATACTTCCGGGTTCAATCGCGATAACAATGACCTTAATCGGAATTTTATTGACCGCACTTGTAGTCGCAAGAGAATGGGAGCGTGGCACAATGGAAGCGCTTTTGAGCACAAATGTAAGAAGAATAGATATTGTGCTCGGGAAATACATTCCTTACTTTGTTTTAGGGATGTTGTCTATGGGGTTCAGTGTATTTATGAGCGTAGCCGTGTTCCAGATTCCGTTCAGGGGGAATTTCTTTGTTTTATTCGGGGTGAGCGGTCTGTTTTTGTTCACCTGTCTTGGAATCGGGTTAACAATATCTTCTGTTACGAAGAATCAGTTTCTTGCGAGCCAGCTCTCACTCGGATTGGGCTTTTTGCCTGCGCTTTTGCTGTCGGGTTTGATGTTTCCTATAAATTCAATGCCGGCGTTTTTTCAACATTTGACAAGAATTCTGCCGCCAAGGTATTACATAACTTTTGTAGAAAGTGAGTTTATGGCGGGAACCGTATGGGAAATTGTTATAATAAATTCGATTTTTCTGACAATTTTAGGGCTGCTTTTATTTGCGCTGGTTTACCAAAAAACTGATATGAGGCTTTTAAAATGATTAGAGATTTTTTGAGACGTGTTTTTGCTCTGATAAAAAAAGAATTTATCACCATTTGGAAAGATCCTAAAAGCCGCGGTATAATTATTGCAATGCCGATATTGCAGCTTCTGGTATTTGCTAATGCAATCACAATGGAAGTGAAAAATATTGATGTTGCAGTAATAGACCGTGACAATTCAGTAGAATCAAGAGAGCTTCTTTCACGTTTTGAAAACTCCCCGAGATTTAGAAAATTTTATTATGTACAAAACGAAAGTGAATTCAAAGAAAAAATTGATACTCAAAAGGTTCAAATAGGGCTTTACATAGATAACAATTTTTCAAGCAATATTAAGGCGCAAAAACCTGTGAGTATACTCATTGCAACTGACGGAAGACAAACAAACTCCGCTTCTATTGCCGGAGGTTATGCATCACAGATTATAAGCGGATACAACGATGAAATAACAGCGGCAAAAGGCGCTCAAATCATCCCTGTTATCAGAAACTGGTACAATCCCAATCTTGAATACAGATGGTATATTTTAACCGTTTTGATTGCAATGCTCGCACTTGTCCTGACACTTCTTTTGACTGCACTTTCAATTGCGCGTGAAAGAGAAATGGGCACATTTGACCAGCTCATTGTAAGTCCGCTGTCTTCATTTGAAATATTACTCGGTAAAACAGTGCCACCTCTTACTATCGCAATGGTTTTAACCTGTGTGATGACGGTTATTGTCATTACTGGTTTTAAGGTTCCGTTTGCAGGCTCGATTGCGTTGTTTTTGGTTTCAATATTTATTTCTCTGCTCTCAATCGTAGGTGTCGGGCTGTGTATTTCTTCAATTTGCAAAACTCAGCAGCAGGCGATTCTCGGCGTTATCACGTTCCAGATGCCGGCGATTCTTCTGTCGGGATTTATTTCGCCGGTTGAAGATATGCCCGTATTTTTGCAGTATTTTACCTATATAAATCCCATAAGGTTTTTTATGGTGCTGACCAGAGGTATTTTCTTAAAAGGTATGGGATTAGGCGACATTTTGATGAACTTAATTCCTCTTATAATAATTGCATTTTTTACATTATCGCTCGCAAGCTGGACATTTAAGCGTAAATTGGATTAAAATTTATTTATTCACTAACGGGAGTTAAAAAAATGTTTTTCTACGCTGATTTGCACATCCATTCTAAGTATTCAAGAGCAACAAGCAAAAGCTGCAACCTTGAAGAACTCGCAATTTGGGCGCAGAAAAAGGGATTGAGCGTAATTTCGACAGGGGATTTTACGCATCCGGCATGGTTTGCTGAAATCAAAGAAAAACTCGTTCCGGCAGGCAACGGCGTGTTCAGGCTGCGGCCGGAGATTGAAAAACAAATTCTGAAACCCGGAATTCCTGTATATTTTGTACTTTCTGTGGAAATTTCAACAATTTACAAAAAATGGGACAGAACCAGAAAGGTTCATCACGTTGTTTTCGTTCCAGATTTTGATGCAGCACAGAATTTCAGGGAAAAGTTAGGTGCTATAGGCAATATAAACTCCGACGGACGGCCGATTCTGGGGCTGGATTCCAGAAATCTCCTCGAAACTACTCTTGAAGCAGGCGAGGGTTCTTTTATTATTCCAGCGCACATCTGGACACCATGGTTTTCGGTTTTGGGTTCAAAATCCGGCTTTGATTCTATCGACGACTGTTACGGGGATTTGGCGGAACATATTTTTGCGGTCGAAACAGGACTTTCCTCAGATCCTGAAATGAATTGGCATGTCTCAAGCCTTGATAAATACAGGCTCGTTTCTAACTCTGATGCGCACTCTCCGGCAAAACTAGCCAGAGAAGCAACAGTTTTTGATACAAATCCCGACTATTTTAGCATAATGAAAGCTCTGAAAACCGGTGATGGCTACGTCGGAACTGTTGAATTTTTCCCCGAGGAGGGAAAATACCATGACGACGGGCACAGAAAATGCAATGTCTGCCTTACGCCCGCCGAAACGAAAAAACTTAACGGAATTTGTCCTGTTTGCGGAAAACCGCTTACCATTGGCGTCGCTAACAGGGTTTACGAGCTTTCTGACAGAAAAGGCGAGGTTATCCCCCCGAAAACGGCTGGAAAAGTTATCAGTCTCGTTCCTCTTCCGGAAATCCTTTCAGAGATTATGCAGGTCGGGCCTTCAAGCAAATCTGTTACCTTTGAATATGAAAATTTAATTCAAAAACTCGGCTCCGAGCTTTCGATTTTGACAGAAGTTCCGGTTGATGAGATTGAAAAAATCCATTCACCACTGCTTGCCGAGGGGATTAAACGCCTGAGAAAAGGGCAAGTTATAAGGCAGGCCGGCTATGACGGTGAATATGGAGTTATAAAGCTTTTTGAAGAGGGTGAGCTGGTAAAAAAAAACTTCACAAATTTAAAACTTGATATTGTAATCCCTGAACCATTGCCCGCAAAGACTGAAAAATCCTATATTTCGGGTAAAACTGTTGAATTTGAACCTATAGAAAAGTTAGATAACGAGAAGCCTAAAACTTATGCTCTGGACGAGTTTCAGGAGGCTGCTGTTAAAAATAATGCAAAGAGGCTTTTGATAGTCGCAGGGCCCGGTTCAGGAAAAACCACTGTTTTGACAAGAAGAATCGCCCATTTTGTAAAAGAAAAAGCCGTTGATGCGTCCGGCTGCCTTGCGATTACGTTTACAAGGCGTGCAGCTCAGGAAATGAAAGACAGGCTGAAAAAACTGCTTCCGGATGATTTTGATTTGATAAATATCCACACTTTTCATTCGATGTGTTTTTCAATATTGAAAGAAAATGCCTCAAAAGTCGGTTTGAGCCCTGATTTTAAGGTTATTTCAGAACAGGAGAAAGCATTTTACAAAGATGAGCTAAACCCCGAGGAAATGATTGATTTTGATTCTTTGATAAGCCTCACTGTCAAACTATTTGAGGAAAATCCACGGATAAAAGAGAATTACCGGAAAAGATTCAAATTTGTATCTGTCGATGAATATCAGGATATTGACGAAAATCAATACAGGCTTATTCGGCTTCTTGTTCCGCAAGACGGCTCGATTTGTGCAATCGGCGACCCTAATCAGGCAATTTACGGATTCAGGGGCGGGGATTCACGCTTTTTTAACAGTTTTAGTGAAGATTATCCGGATTCGCTGGTTGTGAACCTGAAAAATAACTACCGTTCAACAAACACAATCGTTGACGCGTCAAATCAGATGATTGAGTCCTACAATATAATTTCCCGATACGATAAACCTCATGAAAAAATAACCATCCATACAGCACCTACAGACAAGGCAGAAGCGGAATTTGTTGTGAGTACAATCGAGAGCATGATTGGCGGGCACAGTTTCTTTTCGATTGATTCTGATAGGTCGGACGGGTTTGAACGTGATTTTTCTTTTGGGGATTTTGCCGTGCTCTACCGCACATCATCTCAACTGGAACCGCTTCAGGAAGCTTTTGAGCGTTCGGGAATGCCCTTTGTGAAGTTGTCAAACGATATGCTGTGCGACAAAAAACCGGTGAAAAAGCTGTTGTCGGAGCTCAATGATGAAAGCCCGCTTACAGAGCAGATTGAGGAGCTTTCAAAGGAATTTTCGGACGGGATTGACGACAATATTCTGCGCTACCTTCAAAAAACAGCGCAGGAGTTCACGGATAGAATGGATTTTATTCACCAAATTTCTCTTGTGAGCGAGGTTGACACGCTAGATGAACGTGCGGACAGGATTGCTCTGATGACTTTACACGCGTCAAAGGGGCTGGAGTACAAATGTGTTTTTATTGTTGGGCTTGAGGATGGGATTCTTCCGTTATTTCTTGCAAAAACGCCTCAGGAGCTAGAAGAGGAGCGCAGGCTTTTGTATGTCGGTATGACAAGGGCGCAAAACCGGCTGTTTTTATCTCATTCAATTAAAAGAAAGTGGCGCGGTAAGTTGGAAAATCTTGAAATTTCTCCTTTTCTTGAAAAAATCAAAAGCGATTTGCTTAAAATGAGCACTTTTGAAAAAACTTACAAAGAAAAGGACAATACCGAGCAGTTGAAGCTGTTTTAGTTATGTACCCGTCAAAGGGTAGAAATGTAGATTTATTCATACTAAAAAAGAGCCATTCAGGCTCTTTTTTTAAATTTTTGGAGAATAGGAGACTCGAACTCCTAACCCCCTGCGTGCAAAGCAGGTGCTCTACCAATTGAGCTAATTCCCCGAAAGTGTATTTAATTTTCACACA
>OGOC01000772.1_pt1 | contig 30600 bp, 23 predicted proteins | sample 1552561 | NCBI WGS metagenome assembly OGOC01 (sample SAMEA2580148, study PRJEB22360) | human gut metagenome | biome: human gut; feature: human-associated habitat; material: faeces | place: Denmark | collected 2008/2010
AAGACCGAAGTTGTAAAGCCTTTTTTGGCTTTACAACTTCGGTCTTTTGCTTTAAGTTAATAGTTGTGAACAAAAAAACTCAAAAGCAAAAACAGCATATCGAAATTTTGGAAAAAAGTCAACAGTTAAAATTTCGGATGCCGACAGAAATAAGAATATCGAAACACAACGCACTCTATCAGGCAAGCATCCAGCTTGAGGGACTGGATTATACAAAGTTGTATAGAGCTTATTCGGGAATCCGAAAATCGCAGATAGAGCCGCGTGTGTTATTTAAAGTACTGGTGTGCGCCTATATGAAGGGCGTATATTCCAGCCGTAAAATAGAGGAATTGTGCAGGGAGAATCTGGTATTCCGCTGGCTGCTGGAGGATCAGAAAACACTGGATCACTGCACTATAGCAAGATTTCGGGGCAACCGTAACCTGCAGGAAGCGTTTGAGGATTTGTTCTTTCAATATGTAAAGAAGCTGGAGAATAAAGGGTATACCAAGTACTCCGAGGTGTTTGTGGACGGAACCAAAATCGAAAGCAAAGCAAATCGGTATACATTCGTATGGCTAAAGCAGGTAAGCAAACAGCTTGAGAAAATCAAGGCACGGTTGAAAGAACTGGTATGTTCGCAAGGAAATCTGACCTCGACTAAGGTTGAGAAAAGACTGGAACAACTCAATACGGAAATCGAGGCACAGGGCATTGAAGTGAAAAAAGGCCGCGGGCACCATAAGCCGGAAATCGTTCGGGAGCGGGATGAACTGGCTCTCTTGTATCGCCGCTGGATGGAGTATAACAGAAAGAAGGCAATTTGCGGGGAGAATCGCAACAGCTATTCCAAGACAGACACAGATGCCACTTTTATGCATATGAAAGACGACCATATGCGCAATGGCCAGCTAAAACCCGGATATAATGTTCAGTTTGCTGTCAATAGCGGTTTCATAACCGGCATTGGCGTATTCAGCAACAGAGCGGCCTTCGGCACGCTGATTCCGTTTTTGACCTATTTATGGCATAAGCACGGAAAATCCTATCGCAATGTCGTGGCGGATTCCGGCTATGAAAGTCTTGCCAATTACCGCTGGCTGTTTGAAAATGGCCAGACTGCATTTATTAAGCCCGCCAACTATGAATCGGGGAAAAAGCGTTCTTCAAAGGAACAGGTTGGCAGAATGGAAAACATGGGTTATTACGAACCGGATGACTGCTTTATCTGCAAGAACGGCAGACATTTGGATCTCAGTTCTCACTATACCTCCCATGCGAAGGACGGTACAGAGCGCAAAATCTCTGTTTACCGCTGCGAGGACTGCTCCGGCTGCCCTTACCGTACAGCCTGCTGCAAGGCTAAAGACAGCGAAAAGCGCAAAGAAATTTCTGTCTGCTGGGAATTTCGGAATCTGCGCAAGAATTCGTATCACAACATTACCACCGAGGAAGGAAAGTTGCTGCGCTGCAACCGTTCCATTCAGGCAGAGGGTGCCTTCGGACAGCTAAAGCACAATCGGAATTTCAAGCGTTTCCTTACCGGCGGTAAAGTCAAAGTCCTGGCGGAGCTTCTGTTTTTGGGGCTTTCCCAAAACATTGCTCACCTGCTGGCAAAGTGCAACAGTGGACTGCAAAATCTGCATTTGATTCAGCCTAAAGCATACCTGAATTTCTGATTTTTGAAGAATCGGAAAACAGGCTCCTTTGGAAAACAATCGTTATTCAGAAGGGCCTGTTTGAGTTATCTGTTTTTTGGAAATTAGGGGGTCTATGGCGAGTGTTTTTGTGCTTCTGGAAACATTTAACCGTAAAGGGGCTGCTGCACTTGGAAATTTTCCTTGTGCAACAGCCGCTTCGGAAAATTAAGGGAAGGCAAACGTAGAGCACTCGATCGGGTTGAATGAAATACTAATACAATATACAAGCAAGGGAAATCTTGTGATCGCTTATTTCATAAGGGTTTCCCTGCTTGTTACGCTACAAATACAATATGACCCTATCCTTATACGAATCAAGTAGTGCAAGAAAGAAGGAAATCTATTTATAAAGTTACTGGATTTTTTGTTCATTGGGCTTATCGCGGGATGGGCGGCTCTGGCTGCGGAAAAAACGGTGCCGCAGCGGTCCGAAGGGGTAACGTGAGCGAAAGCGAACGTTAGCAAGCATTGCATGTGTTTATACACACAAGCATATCAGGGACACCCTGAAACCCATTCTCAAAGGAATATCCATCAACAATTTCGAAAATGGTGCAGCTATACTATGGATAATCGATGCATCTATGCAGGACTTTAATAGAGTACTGGATAGAATAAAAAAATAAAATCATCGTATTGCGACGGGGAAAAGACCGCCACTGATATCGGCAAAAACAGAAAATAAATGAATAAGACTTAGATTTTTTGCCGATAATGTGCTATACTATATTGCAAGGGGGATACTATGATCTATATTTCCGTCGAAGATGCGGCAAAAAAATGGAATGTGTCGGAGCGGTCTGTCCGGAATTATTGCGCTATAGGCAAAATTCATGGGACAATTCTTGCCGGAAAGACTTGGAAAATCCCGGAAACAGCGGAAAAGCCAAAACGCAAGAACGCAAAAATAAAAAACGACCTGCTGTCTGTTCTGCGGGAGGAAAAAAGGAAGCAGAGGAAGGGCGGAATCTACCACAAAGTTCAAATCGATTTGACGTACAATTCCAATCATATCGAGGGAAGTCGCCTGACGCATGAACAGATCCGCTATATTTTTGAGACGAATACAATTGGAATGGAGAATAGTGTGGTGAATGTTGATGACATTATAGAAACCACCAACCACTTTCGATGCGTTGATTTTGTTATTGAAAACGCAATGCAGCCGTTATCAGAGACATTCCTCAAACGGCTGCATTTCACATTGAAAAATGGGACAAGTGACTCCAGAAAAGACTGGTTTGCGGTCGGTGAATATAAGTGCGTACCGAACGAAGTTGGCGGGCGTGCCATAGCTGAGCCGGAAGAGGTAGCGTCTCAGATCAAAGCCTTGTTGGCTGCGTATAATGGATCCAAAACGCATTCTCTGGAACAAATTGTGGCATTTCACCATGACTTCGAATGTATTCACCCGTTTCAAGACGGGAATGGGCGTGTAGGGCGGCTGATCCTTTTTAAAGAGTGCCTGAAAAACAATATTGTACCGTTTATTATAGAAGATGATTCAAAACTGTACTATTACCGCGGCCTGCACGAATGGAATCAAGAACATGGGTATCTAATGGATACCTGCCTTGCAGCACAAGATCGGTTCAAAGCGTATTTGGACTATTTCAGGATTCCATATTCCGAGTGAATTCTTCCCGCAGCTCCCGCTTATACTTGTAATACGTATTCCGTGCGATGCCAATCAGCTTGATGCAGTCGGCATCAGTGAGAGTTCCATCGAAATCACGGCTGTATTTTTTGATCTGCTCCTTACAGGGGGCAGATTTTTTTATGGTAAGTTTGCGGCCGGGCATCTGACCGATTTGTTTCCCATTCAGGCGCGCCGTCAGGATCCCCTCGCGGGTGCGCTGGTGCAGGTCGTCCACCTCTTTTTGCGCCTGGGTAAAGGCAAGACGAATCTGCTCCTTGGCAAGGTCGGCGGTGTAGCGGTTTAATGCGTCCATGATGCCGGAAACAAAACGGTCTGTTGCGGCGCTGCCGGTCTCAGGCGATGAGTTGATCTGCCGCTGCAGAGCCTGTTTGTAGGTGTCTGTGTTAATGTGCGGCTCTTTCAAAAAGCAGAGGTTTACGCCGCGCCGGTATAGTTCCTCATACAAGGCACAGCCTTCCTCGGCGCTGCGGCTCATGCGGGAAACACTGTCAAACACAATGGTATCCCCGGGCTGTACACAGTGCAGCAGCTTGTCCAGCTCCTGCCGTCCGCGGCAGGCCGTTCCGGTATAGACCTCACGGACGATATGCGCCGCAGGGTAGGTGGCGGCAATGTTGCGCACCTGGCGCTCGATATTTTGCTGCGGTGTGGAAATGCGGCAGTAGCCGTACACGGACATACAGTATCACTCCTGACGTTCGTTTAATTTGATATAACATTATACAGCTGGACCCAGCTCTTTGTCAATGAGTTTTAATACTTTATGAGACAACCTTACTTTTGGTACAGGCAGTATAAGAAACTCAAAAAACAGTCAAACCAAACATGATATTATGTCATGATGACATAATATCTCAAAGAACAGGAAAGGCAGCTGTCTGTTGTCGCAGTATATTTACAGTGATCTTTTTCATGCTTTCTTCTCCGATGAATGAAAATGTGAAATATAGTGTGACGATTGAATAGAAAATATTTTTAAGTTGAGAAAAAAGACACTCTTTTGATGTAATAAGATATCAAAATAGCCCTTACACATAGCAATTGCTTTTCCATGTGTAAGGGCTGTAATTTATAGGGCGTGAATTTGAGTAGTCAGCCGATTTACTTTAACAAGAAGAATTGCTTGCCTGAAATTCACGAAGAAGCTGCTCCTCGGTCAAATAGCCAGACAAACACCCCACTTTGCTGACACAAGTACCACCCATACGGTTTCCCATGTTAGCTGAAAAGCTTAGCACGGACTTCCTTTTTCGTTCTGATTGTTGGATGTTCATTCACGTTTACACAAAGCTTCTGCTTGGATTTCTTTATTAGTTCAAAGAGTTCGATTCCAAATTAGGCCCCATAGTAATACACAGTTCCATAACATCCGTACGAATTCTAAGAACAGCATATTCAAGCGGTCCAAGATTGCATCTTGCGATTCTTCTACTGTTTAGCAAGGGTACACCCGGATTGATATGGAGAATCTGCGCATCCACCAAATCCGCGGATACGGCAGAAATATATTCGGAACATCCCTGATACTGAATGTTATAATGCTGAACCAAAAACGGGTATAAATCCCAAAATTGCTCTGTCCAACGGTCGAGATTCGGGAAAAAGTCCATTCTCAGATAGTTGTTCAAAAACATCAGTGGATTATCTCCACTGTAAAAAATGCGTTGGATCCGGTATACCATTGTTCCCACCGGGATTTCAAGAACTTGAGAAATGGTCTCATCTGACGCAACCGAATCAATATACATTCCCCGAGCGCTCATTTGTTCCGGATTGGGAATATTTACGTGACGAATGGAAAGAATGTCTTCGAAATGATGCAATTTGGAATACTCGAATGCATCTGTCGGATAGATGCTCTTCAAAACGATGGTCCCATGCCCCTGCTTTACTTTAACATATCCTTCTTCAGCCAACTGCGCGATCGCACGTCGCACTGTTGTACGGCTAACGCCGTATATCTTCTCCAATTCCGGCTCTGCGGGAAGAAGAGACCCGATTGGATATGTATTATCCTTTAAGGCCTGAAGAATTTGTTTGTAGACTCTCTGATACGCAAGCATCAAACATCACCTCTATCACAATCAAACATTATTTTTTATTATCATATCATGTTCTGTTGAAAAGGTCAATGCATCCGATGCAAAGAATGGCATAATGTCACTTTGTACAAGTATTTTCTCGCTTTTTGATTACATTTTCCAATTGACTACGCATAAAATAATGATAAAATATAATCATGATGTTTAAGTGATGTTTAAGTGATGTTTAAGTGATGATATCCGAGGTGCTGATTGTGTTACTGATTGGAGAATACACTGAATTCCCGGCTTGGTTGCCTGCTGATCCCGGATCCGGTATTGCACTGTTCAACAGTACTGAAGGCGCTGAGCCACTTGCGAACACGGTTCTTTCCGTACATAATCCGTCTTTTCTTTGCGCAGACGGATACGGTGGATTTTATGCTTTGGACGAGGGTCCTCAGGGGCTATTAACACATTTTATTCCAGACGGCAAAAGTTTTTATCTTGCTGAACAAGTAGCATTTGAAGCGCAAGGCAGCTGCCATCTTTGTGTTTCGCCAGAACATAAAATCTACATTTCAAATTATGACTCTGGTACACTCACCGTTGTATCAGATAACAACGGTCATTTGGAAGTTATTCAAACATTGTATTTTCATGGGAGTGGACCGGTAAAATCCCGGCAAAGCGCTTCTCACATTCACTCTTGCCGATTATCGCCCAACGGACGGGAACTATTTGCCGCAGATCTTGGAGGCGACCGTCTATATCGGTTTGACATTCAAAAGGACGGGCGTCTGAACAAGCATATCGAACAGCCATATATCCAATTACCTGGCGGCAGTGGGCCCCGTCACATGGATTTTCATCCAAATTCCAGATTTATGTACATCAGCGCCGAACTGAGTAATCAAATTTTCACGCTTTGTTTTAATGAAAACGGCGTTGCTTCCGTTGTTTCTTGTATAAGCACTACTGAGTGCAAGGGTCCCACGATCCTTACTGCACATCTTCAGGTATCCGAACAGTACAATATGTTGTACACATGTGTCCGCGGAACCGATGAAATCGCATGGTATTCACTTGGTGCCGACGGTTCGGAGCTTACGTTCTGCGGACGCTGTTCGAGCGGTGGCCGATTTCCGCGGTATTTTCTTCTTGATGAATCTTCTTCACAGCTGTTTATCGCCAATCAGCTCGGCGGAGGTGTGAGTATCTTCACTGTGGGAAGGGACGGCACCGTACAATTTCCCGCCAGAGTTAAGTTGGAAGCACCTGGAGCAGCAGGAATTCTACTCATGTGAGGAATCTAACCGCAAATAAATTAAGCAAAGGAGATGTGACAATTCGTGAACAAAATTGCAATTGTAACAGGAGCCAGCCAAGGAATCGGGCGCGGAATCGCGCTAAAATTGGCAAAGGAAGGATACGATATTGCTTTTTCCTTTTTCTCTGCGACTCAGAGAGCTGAGGAACTCTGTGCTGAAATTCAAAGTACCACAGCGCAGCGCTGTGCAATGTATTGTGTGGATATGCGCAAAGATGGTGCTGGAGCCAAATTTGTCAACCAGGTTTCCGAAGAAATGGGAGTTCCTTGCGTTCTTGTGAACAATGCCGGGCGCACTCGTATGGAAAGTATTCTGGATATGACTCCGGAAACTGTAGATGAACTGATCAATCTCGACTTGAAAAATTATTTGTTCTGTATGCAGGCTGCTGCCACTCAGATGGTTCGTGCGAAAATCTCCGGTAGCATTATTAATATTACATCTACTCGTGCGGAACGTGCATATCCTTGTGACGCAGTATACGGCGGAGTTAAGGCTGCGTTGAATCGAGCTTCTCAGTCAGCGGCACTGGATCTTGCCCCTTATGGCATCCGCGTTAACTGCGTAGCGCCTGGAGCCATTGCAGTGCGCAGTAAAGAATATCTTCAGAAGCTGAGTATTATCCCTGTGGACTTTTGGGACGAACTTGGCACACGTATTCCTCTGGGACGTTCAGGAACTCCTGAAGATATTGCAAATGCTGTCGCATTTCTGGCGTCCGACCAAGCCTCTTACATTACAGGAGAAATCCTGCGTGTGGATGGCGGCCTGATTCTTCCCGGTATGCCGGAACAGAGAGGTCATTCCTGGGGAGCAACAAAAAAGGAGAACCAGTGAAACATGAGCATTGAAATTCGTGATGTCCGGGCAATCTGCACGGCCCCGGAAGGAATCAATCTTGTTGCCGTTAAGATCGAGACAAATGAGCCTGAACTTTATGGAGTCGGATGTGCGACATTTGCACATCGATATTCAGCCGTAGTGACGGTCATCAATGATTATCTAAGACCGTTTCTAATCGGAAAAGATCCGTCGAATATTGAAGACATCTGGCAATCTGTGATGGGCATGAGTTACTGGCGCAACGGGCCGGTCTTGAACAACGCATTGTCCGGCGTTGATATGGCATTGTGGGATATCAAAGGGAAGATGGCGGGAATGCCGTTATACCAGCTGTTCGGTGGGAAGTGCCGCGCTGCTATTCCGTGCTATACACACGCCGAAGGCGATTCCGTCGATGTCGTACTGGAACGTGTTGCAGCCCTGAAGGAACTCGGATATCGGAAAATCCGCGTTCAGGTCGGGGGATATGGCGGAAAAAATCCCTCTATGCATCGCCCCGAGAACTCTCCCCCGGGAGCTTACTTTGACCCCAAATCCTATATTCGAAACGTACTGAATCTGATGGAAATATTGCATGTAAAATACGGCGGGGAACTGGAGTTCTGTCATGACACACATGAGAGGCTCTCGCCTATCGATGCAGTGAACTTTGCCAAAGAGCTTGAACCATACCATCTTCTTTTCCTGGAAGACGCTTTACCTCCGGAACAGTCGGACTGGTTCCGCATTTTACGCCAGCAGTGTGCAACACCACTGGCAATGGGGGAATTATTCAACAATCCTCAGGAATGGAAACACCTTGTCCAAGAGCATCTGATTGATTATATTCGGATCCATGTCAGTCAAATAGGAGGTATCACGCCCGCTCGAAAAGTAATCGCATTTTGTGATGCTTATGGCGTTAGAACCGCCTGGCACGGCCCGGTCGACATGACACCGATCGGGCACGCCGTTAATGCACATCTTGACATCTCTTGTCCAAATCTTGGCGTTCAAGAGTGGACGGATGGTTTGTCTGGGCTTTATCCAACTCTCAACGGAAGGCTTATGCAGGAAATCTTCCCAGGAATGCCCGAACGGCGTGACGGATATCTGTACTTGAACGATAAACCCGGAATTGGTGTGGATATCAACGAAGAACTGGCGGCCCGCTATCCATGTAAAAACACCGGCGTATCATGGAACTGGATGCTGGCACGTCTTCCGGACGGAACTGCCGTTCGGCCCTAACACAAGATTTTTAATCCACAGGAGGTGATAACGTATGCCTAAATTCAATCCACATCCTCTTTTTCCTGAAAATCCTCTATATGAGATTCACAGTGAAGCCGAGATTCCTCATTCAGATCGTTATGAACTTTGGTGTGATGGCTGCCTACAGACCGTATATCACACAGATTCTTTTGACTATGCCGTTGTAGTTCGGAAGAATTCTGAACATTTTCCGGTTGAGATCCATGTCTCCACTGCATTTAAAGATGTGGTTATTCGCCCGTTATCTGTTGGCGTTTCTTTCGAGCGTGAAGAAGATGTTATCCGCTTTACCTTACCCGGTCCTGTCAAAATAAGTGTGGAATTGGACGGCAATCTGAAGACGCCGCTTTTCATTTTGACTACGAACTATGTAGCGCCTCCGGATCCGGCACCCGCTTACTTCTTTCGAAAAGGCCATGTGTATAACATTGGATCATTAGAGCTGAAAAGCGGAGAATGCGCCTATCTGGAAGAAGGAAGTATTGTATGCGGACGGATTTTCTCCTACAAAGCGGATTGCGTTTCTGTGCTCGGAAACGGTATACTATACGGCTCTGTATGGCATAAACCAGACGAAAATGGGGGACGCCTGATGGCGGCCTTTACCCTGGGCGATGATATCCGCATCCAAGGCATCACTATTGTAGACAGCGGTGTTTGGAACCTTGTCCCCGGTGCATGCAGGAATGTTTCCATTTGCGACGTCAACATTTTGTCCCGCTTGGTTACAGGTGACGGAATTGATATCGTTGGGTGTGAAAACGTAACGATCGAGAATTGTTTTATCCGAGCATGTGACGACTGCATTTGCATTAAGGCCTGTCCGCTTCCCAGTCCGGCGGCTTGCTGCAATGTGAAGAATGTACATGTACACGGCTGTACGCTTTGGAACGCCGAACCTGGTAACGCGTTGGAGATCGGCTACGAATTACGTTGCAACGAAGTCTCTGATATTGTTTTTTCCGACTGTGACATCATTCATTGCGAATATGAGGGGAATCAATCCGGAGGTGTTTTGACGATACACAATGCGGATCGCGCTAATGTTCACAATATTCTGTATGAAAATATCCGAATCGAAGATGCCCAGGAAAAATTTGTGGATATAAAAATCCTTGATTCCAAATATTCGCTTGACCGTGTTCGCGGCGACGTACAGGATGTAACTTTCCGCAACATCACCGTGGGGGGCAGTATTTTCCCGGTTTCGATCATCCGAGGCTTTGAAATGCATAACGAAATGCATCGTCCGCGCCATATTCGCTTTGAAAATGTTGTTGTTCATGGTGCTCTGATGCACAGCGCCAACGAAATGCGAATGGTAGTTGAACTGGCTCACGAGTTGGAATTCGAAGGAAACACAACTCTGAAACAACCTGAGTATTGAGAGGTTTGAGATGAAAGGGAAATTCGTAGCATCTGCCCGTCATCTCGGGCGGAGCATCTGGAAAAATCGCGCCTGCTATAGTCTGATGCTTCCCGGCATCATCTGGTTCATTCTCTTCGCATATGGACCGATGTCCGGTTTGCTGCTTGCATTCAAAACATATAGCGCACGCGGTGGAATTTGGGGTAGCCCTTGGTGCGGGTTTGAAAACTTTGCTTATGTGTTTAAAGATGCGGCTTTTTTCCGTTCAGTCTGGACAACCTTGACAATTAATGTCGGCCGCCTTCTTTTTCAGTTTCCGGTCCCCATTATCCTTGCACTCCTGATCAATGAGTGCAAGTGGAAACGGTTCAACAAAATTGCTCAAACAATTTTTACCTTTCCCTATTTTCTGTCCTGGGTCATTGTAGCAAGCATTGTAACAAATGTTCTGTCTCTCGATGGAATGGTAAATAGTCTTCTGGCCATGCTAAACCTCGATAAGACGAATTTTCTGGGAAACAGCACACTGTTTATACCGTTGCTTTATCTGACAGATAGTTGGAAGTCTGCTGGTTGGAGTGCAATCATTTATCTCGCTGCACTGTCTGGAATTGACGTGGATCAATATGAAGCCGCCGAATTGGACGGAGCCAACCGATGGCAAACTCTTATTCGAGTAACTCTCCCTAATTTGAAACCGACAATTCTTGTTATGCTGGTTCTTTCCATTGGAAATCTGATGACGGGAGGATTCGACCAGATTTTCAATCTATCAAATCCGGCCGTAGAAGACATCTGCGAGATTCTTGATATGTACATTTATCGCATTACTTTTGGTTCCGTTCCCGATTTTGGCTTTTCCATGGCAATTAGCTTGTTCCGTTCTGTGGTCAACTGCATTTTCCTGATTGCTGCCGACCGCGGTGCAAAGAAATTTGGCGGAAGTGGCCTGTTCGGCTAAAAAAGGAGGAATGATATTATGAGAAATCGAAAAGCTACCATGGCAGATTTTTTGATTGCCGGATTTCTGTTTCTCCTTGTTTTGGCGGTAGTTGTGCCGTTCATTAATACGATTGCGATCTCGTTTTCTACGCAGAGGGAATATCTCAATACGCCGCTTCTTTTGATACCGCGTAAACCTACACTGAACAATTATATCAATCTTCTTAGAGATAAGCGCATTTCCATCGGCTATCTGACATCTCTCAAAATTCTGCTTCTTGGACTCCCGATCAACTTGTTTCTGACAGTCTCACTTGCGTACGGCACAAGCCGAAAAAATTACCCAGGTAAGCGGCTTATTTTGGGAGCTATTCTGTTCACAATGCTGTTTAATGGCGGCATTCTTCCCTTGTACCTGCAAATGCGCGAACTTCATCTAACGAATACAATTTGGTCTGTTATATTGGCGAGCGGCATCAATGTATTTTATTTTGTGCTTGCGCGTAATTATTTCTGTTCGTTGCCGGAAGCACTGATTGAATCCGCGCAACTGGACGGAGCAGGTGAATGGAAAATTCTTTTCTCCATTATTCTTCCCATTTCCAAACCGATTCTTGCAACACTTACATTGTTCTATATGGTTGACCGGTGGAACGAGTGGTACAATGCGCTGATTTTCATTCATGACAATAGTATTATTCCGCTTCAGGTAGTTCTGCGTTCCATTGTGATGGAATCCAATATTTCAAGCAACACCAGCTCCGCACAAGCAGCTGTGCGAAACTTCGATATGGGAATCAAGATGGGAGCGGTCATGTTGACCTCTTTGCCCATCATGTGCGTATTTCCCTTCTTGCAGAAACATTTTGCAAAAGGCGTCATGGTCGGAGCGATCAAGGCGTAAAAATGAAACCAATTGAAAAGGAGAAATCAATATGAAAAAGTTCAAACGGTTGGGTACACTTTTTCTCTGCGCTACTCTCATTTTGAGTCTTGCTGCCTGCGGGAAAAGTGGTTCTGAAACCCCAAGTGGTTCTGAAACCCCAAATGCAACTGCTTCATCCGCATCGGATGACACCTATGACGAACATCTTACTCTGAGTTGGCTCCAGGCGGGAATCAAATCCGGTGCAGACTATTCTGCAGATGATTGGGGCCGTTTCTGGTTGGATAAGTTCAATGTGGATTTTGATATTATCGCTGTTACAATGGATACTTCCGATTGGGATGAGCGTTTGCGCATCTGGATTAACTCCGGCGATATGCCCGATGTTGCTAATGCTGAGTTTGAATTTGGTGAGTTAGAAAACTATGCTAATCAAGAGGCCATTTACCGTCTGCCCGATGACTGGAAAGAGCGGTGGCCTAATGTTGCTAAGACGCAGGAAAACGTCCCTGCTGCCGCTATTGCCGAGGAACAACTCGGCGGTACTTACTTTCTGTATCGCCCGGTTTTCTCTCTGAATCGTCCTAGTGAACGTCTTAGCTATCACGCCCTGATCTATTTGCGCAAAGATTGGATGGAAGCTTGCGGTCTGGAACTGAAAGATACCTATACTCCGGACGAACTCAAAGAAATTGCCAAAACATTCCTGGAAAAAGATCCTGGCAATGTAGGCGATAATCTGGTAGGTATGAGTATTCGGCCCTATGATATGGTAAAGCTGTATCCCACAACCACATTCTCCGAAGCATGCAATATCGGAGATGGTTACTACAAGGATGAAAACGGCCAGTTCCAGTGGGCACCTGCTGACACTCGCACATTGGATGCATTGAAAAAGTATCAGGATCTTTACCAGGAAGGTATTCTCGATTCTGAGTTCTATAGCTATACACGTTATCAGGGTGCTCAGAAATTTTACGTTCAGGGAACATCCGGTCTGACCCTGGAAGACGGTCACGCAATCATGATTACCTATATCCGAAATGGTCTTGCTGAGCAGGGGCTGGATCCGGACAAAGTACTCCACCTCGCACAGCTCGTGGGCGATGATGGTATGTATCATTATCGTGAAGACTCCAACTATTGGGGACAAGTTATGTTCAGTCCGACAATCAGCCAGGAAAAGTTCGAACGCGCAATGGATATTCTGGACTACACCTGCACAGAGGAAGGACAGAACATCATGAATATGGGCTTTGAAGGAATCGATTGGAAGCGCGATGAAAATGGAAATTACGTTTCTCTGCTTGATCCTTCCATCCAGGGAAGTGCGACAAGTGTGCTTGGCGGTAAGTACCCTTCTAAGGAATCCTCTTTTGGCGGGTTGATTTTACCAGATGACTTTAGTCTGGTAAGCCCTAACTATAATCATGAAATTCAGAATACCGTACGTAATTTCTACAAACTTCGCGAAGAATTAAGTGACGAAACAACGCTTCTGCCTAGAGAATACGAATATGAGTTTTTGAGTTCACGCGAAAAATCGCAGGCAACCATGGATTTGGGCGATGAGTATGCAAAACTTGTCCTAAAGGACGGGGATCTTGAAGACAACTGGAACACCTGGGTTGAAGAAAAGATGGCCGTTGTGCAGCCAGTTTTGGACCAACTTAACAAATAAATAAGTGCCGACCTCAGCTCATTTTCAGAGTTACCAACGACTATTTTACTTTCGTTTGCGGTAATCTGAGTTCCGATTGCCGCAAACGTTTTAGTATCAATTTGCGCATTTCCACAGCAAAAAATCCGGACTGAACATGGATGGTTTCAGTCCGGATTTTTTCTTGTATTGGAATCTGATTTTGTCACATCTCTGTACGGGGTATCACGGACGACGTTTACAAATACCTCTAAATATGTCTATCACGTTGTTTCTTGACATGAATGTTTCCTCTACAGTCTATCATCTACATGGATAATGACAGCACTGCGAATATTGCTCAGCGTCTCTCCACATACAGCGACAGGAATTTTCATTTCATATTGTAAAAGATTTTATTTGTTACAGAAACAAGGCTGCGCGATGAGAAACAATTCTAATTTTGATGAAAAAGCCTAATGTTTCGCTTTCTGCGTTTCGGTATAAAATGCCGGAATGGATACATCTACAACCACAGCGCCGAACCTATCAATGACTTCTTCACGCCCGCCGGCGATATCCTCTACCAATAATCTGTCGGGATCCTGTACCTCCAACCCGATGGATTTCCGGTATTGACGGAACCGCCCAAAGGGCTTTGGGACGACCTCCCCCACAGGCCAATCCTATAAAAACAGCAGGAACTGTCCGGACAGTTCCTGCTGTTTTATTTTTATCCCCGCGCCCGCATATCCCCAGGCACAAGTCCCAGCGGACTTGTGTGCAGGAAGATCACTTCCCAGTAACCGGTTTTATAGTTAGCGCGCAGTTTCGGTTTCAGCATAATATTTAAGTCTTCCGCTTGTCTGCCGCTGCGCCGCTGGTCGTGCAGCAAGTCCTCATAGCTGCCATGATAATAGGTATCAATGCCAATGCGCCCGACAATCGTTTCACTGTTTTCGTTCGGCTGTACCAGTTCTTCCGTCAGCGCTCTTGCCTGTTCCTCTGTAAAATCAACGGAATACGGACTTTGCAGCGCGGTCTCCCACAGCCCTGCCACAGCGTTTTCTTTTCGCATGGTTTTATAGCGGTACTCTTTTTCTGATGAGGTAAGTACCACATATCCTGTATGCGTTTTCTTGGGGCGGAGCTTTCTGTCTGCGTTGGCGCGCTCCCGCGCGATGCGCAGCAGGTTTTTATTTAAGCCGTTCAGATACTCTATTTTACGGCAGGCTTCTTCCAAGTCTTTCTGTACAGCATCCACTTCTGCGTAAGCAGCTTCTTTTGCCTGTGCCGAATTTCTTTCGGCTTGTGCAATCTTTTGAGATGCTGCTGTATAGACCGAGCGTGCATCTCTTTCCGCGCAGGCCACTTTCGCCAGCAAACCATCATACTCACTGTGGGTCAGCAGCACATGCGTACATTCCTGCCCATTCTCCGGCAGATCCCGCAGACCCAGTGCAGTCTTTTTCTTAAACTCTGGCATGAAAAAACCTCTTTTTACAGTCCGCGGATATAGTTGTTTGCCACGACTTCAATGCGGTTATGCCCCAGCGCTTTGCTGCAGATCAGCATGGCTTTCTTGTCCAGCTTTTTCCCGGATTCATCTTTCCGGCAGGTGTAGACATCACTCTGAAATTTACGCCCCGTTCCCTTGTTGACCCTGTCGTAGGGGATTTCTTCGATGGGCCTTGCATGGGCGCGGTAGATGTCGGTTGCATATTCGGCGCGGTAGCCGTGGATGTCAGCGCTCTGGTGGATGTGCTGCCAGACCTTCTCGTCGTTCGGCGTATTTCGGATGCGCTCGACGATCTGCGCCGCATTTTTCCCGACAATGGGGCTTACTCGCTCCCGGCCGCCCTTGCCGTTTCGGACGTGGATATAATAACGGCAGTCAAACAGGCGGGGATCTTGCAGAACACCAAGCCGCTTTTCTTCTGCGGGCGTTCTTTCCTGTACCGGTACGGATTCGATCGCAGCAATTTCCCGCTCGATTTCTTCTTTTGTAACAAGGTCGCCGCCCTTGAGCATCCCTAACTCGCTGCGGCGCAGCCCTGTTCCTTTGCAGAATTTAATCAGTTCATCGTTGTTCGTAACCGAGAAATGTTTATCGCGCACGCGGTCTCCCCTGCTGCGCTTGATGTCCTCGCGGTTTCGCTTCGGCGGGTTGAAGTAGTTTTCATCTTCCGGGTTTATACCGTACAGCTTGCCCAGTGCTTTGGCTTCCAGCTGAACCGTCCATGCGGACAGCCCTTGGTCGGCGCGCGCTTGCAGCCACTCGTTCACATACTTTTTTGCGCTCTTCAGCGTCGTACATTCCGGGTGCTTTTCTTTAATATAAGAAAGAAAATATTTTGTGTGTTTCCAGTACGATTGATAAGTATTGAAAGAAAATATCTTCTGCCCGTCCGTACCGTTTTTCACAGCCTCTTTTTTGCTTTCGCCAAAGGCCTGCATCCCGGTCAGGCGGTCATACGCCTGTTGGTGCAGGTCTTTATAATATTTCTTGTTCTTTCTGCCCAGACGCAACCGCCCCCCTTTGTCTGTATTTCTTGTTGAAGCTAGGCCGCCTCCTGTCCGCCCACACGGGACGCAACACTCGGCGAATACACTTTTTAAGGTCTTATGTGTGACCGCTTTGGAGATTTCTCTCCGACACTTTTTTACTGCTTATGTGTGCAGCCTTTCTTTCTTCTTCTACGGCAGGCAAGGCTCTGTCGGATTCTTTTTAGAGGAATCATCTCTCCGGCATTTTATCAGTATGTCCGGCTACATTCAGATACGTTTCCACACACTTTCAAAAGGATTACTCATGTGTGGGTCCATGATGCGAAAAACCATTGGCAAAGGCTAAGGCAAGTCGGCGCATCATACAGGTGTATCGGACCTGATTCGACTTTGTGTATTGTAAGAATACATTTTTATATTACACTGAACGCGGGGAAATGTCAATAACATAGTATGTTATTTTAAAAATATAACGGTTTACCCGTTCATTCTATAAACGGGTAAACCGTTACCGCACCCGCACAAAAACACGGACTTTCATCCGCGCCCACCGGATAAAAGTCCGTGTTTTTATCTTTCCAGCAAGTCCTCCATCGCGCAGCCAAGCACTCTGGAAATCTTATACAAACTCTCCGCGCTTGCCTTGTTGATGTCCTTTTGCCGCTGTTCGTACAGCTGGATGGAGCGCAAACCGACGCCGGTTTTTTTCGCCAGCTCGGCTTGCGAACAGCCGTAGGCCGTGCGGATGCGCTTCAGGTTTGTTTCCGCAAAGTGCTCCCGGATGCGGGCATCCGCAATCTCGGCAAATTTGCTGACGTCCGCTTCGTGCAGGGTATAATATATTTTTTCCAGTTCCACAAAGGAAAGCACCTCGAAAATCTCGCTGTACTTTCGCCCGGAGTACCACTGATAATACGCAACCGCCCACCCGATCCAATATTCGCAGGAACGCGCATACCGTTCCGGCTGTTCCGGCTGTTCTGTCATCCCGGTCGTCTCCGCAAGGATCTGCGCAGCCAGTTCAATGCCGCTCTTCCCTGCCAGATACGCGGGTTCTCCGTTTTCCATATGCTTGCTTACCGAACTTACGGTGAACAGCTTTATAAAATTCTCTCCCGATACGCCGCAGACACGAATCGCATAGTCGAACGCATCCCCCAAAGCCGCCTGCGCATTACTCAGATAGATTTCTTGGTATGCGTGGGTCATCGCTGCGGATGCCTCCTCTCATAATGTCCTGCATATAGATGCCGTCTGCCTCATCGTCCAGCATTTTCAGATAGGTTTGGTTTGCTTCATCGTTTCTTGCTTTGCGCTGCACATAGTATTTGTCTTTTTCTGCGATGGAAAAGCCCTCAAATTTCAGATTGGAAAAGGCAAACTGCGACTTGATCACCACCTGCTCCCCCAATTTGCCAAGCCGCATCGCCTGCGAGAGCTGCTCTACCGAGATGGCATTGTTCAGAAAAGATTCCGCATAATCGAAATAGGAATCATCGGCGCGGTAGCCTGTAATCAAATCATAGGCATTTACGTTCACGCTGAAATTGTCGATCAGATATTGCTTGGCCCGCCTTGCCACCGGCGTTTTTATGGAAAATAGACGATGCTCGACCAGCACGGCGATCCAATTGAGAATGGTATAGTCCGGGCTGTTCAAATGTAAAACCCGCAGATATTCCGTATCCAGAGTATAGCGGTTTGCAAAACCGTCCCGCAAAGAGGAAACGGCCCACTCCTTTGCCAGTGCCTCGCTTTCCGTGCAGTAAAAGCCAAGCCCGAAATCATTATGCTTTTTCCCCTCGCCAAACACGGGATGCTCGATGACTTTTTCCGAGCCGTGAAACAGGGTGATTTTCTTTTCCATATTGACGCCCTCCTTGGTATAAGTATATCACCAAAGTGATACAAAAGCAAGGCAGCAAAAAAGATATTATGACATGATGTCATAATATCTCTAAAAAATCACCTGTCTGCGTGAAATCAATTGCTGCTTTCTTCCTGCGGGCGGAAGTCCTTCATAAAGCGCCTGAGCAGGAATGCGCAGAAATAGGGGAACGTATAAAACTGTGCTTCATGCCCAATATTGCCGGCAAAAAACTTGAACCCGTAGCGGATGTCCTCATACTTGTCCGATGCTATCAACGTGCGCATGGATTTTGCCTGCCCATTTTTGGCCTTCACTTCCAGCGGAATCAGCGAGGACGCTGAGCGGATAAAGAAATCTTCCTCTAATGTAGAATCCGACCGCTTATAATAGTAGAGCTTATAGCCCTGCTTTACAAGCGCTTCGCCGACCATGTTTTCATAGAGCGCACCTTTGTAGACGCCAAGATTTTTATTGGCGCGCAGATCCTCCTGCGATTCTTCATCCAGCATCGAGACGAGCAGCCCGGTATCGGCAAAATAGAGCTTGAATACATCCGGGTCATAGTTCCCGCCCAATGGAAGCTCCGGAAATTCCAGACAAAAGCAGATGTTTACCATCCCGGCATCCGCCAGCCATTCGGCACACCCACGGTAATCCCGGAATCTTGCGCCGGTGGCGACCTTGGAGATCTGGAATTTCTTGTTTTCCCTGGCTAATTGCGGGGCAATTCGGTTAAACACATTCAGGATGCGCGCCTGGTCAAGCCCCTGCGCATACTTGCGGATGTCTTCTTTATAATCTGCAATCAACTGCCTTTGGGTGTCCAGAGAACCTTCAAAGGTGTTTTTTTCGATGTATTCGGCCACGACAGCGGGCATACCGCCGAGAATACAGAAATCCAGAAACAGCGAATGGTAAACCTGCATCTCCAGCTCGTTGAATGGGCGCAGCTCCCGCATATGCAAAAGCATATCTTCAACAGTCGTGTCATCATAGCCCTTTGCCCACAAAAATTCCTCGAAGTCCATGGAGAACATATCGTAATCTTTTTTATAGCCGACGCTGTTGCTTTCGATTTTCTTATAGTTCACACCCAGCATAGAGCCGCTGCAAATCACATCAAACCGCCCATCCTCATGGAAAAACTTGAGGGATGTTGCAATTTCCGGAAATTCGGTAATTTCATCAAAAAAAAGCAGCGTTTTGTGCGGAATAAATTTCTTGGAAGGGTCAATCATCGATATATTTTTGATAATGGCGGCCGCCTCATAGCCGTCTGCGGTGATTCCCTTGTATTTTTCATCCCGGACAAAATTGATTTCTACAACGCTCTCATACTCTTCTGCGGCAAACTTCCGGATTGATTCGGTTTTCCCGACCTGACGGCTTCCTTTGATGATAAGCGGCTTTCTTGCCGGGTCCGCTTTCCATTCACGAAGAAACGTGTCTACTTTTCTTTTCAGATACACGGTATATTTCCCCCTCTCTTTTTTTCGTACACACTCAGTATACACATTTTCAAAGCGAAATTCAATATAATCTGCACAAATCATGAGCCACTTTCCCGGCATTCCTCACATTTTTCATGCGAAAAAGGGAGATATTATGACATCATGTCATAATATCTCCCCATGCTTTACCGTATAATGTTTCTTCCTGTACGCGGTGCAGCTTTGGCAGCGCCGTCCCGGAACAGTTCTTTCTCCGGCTCGTAGTCCAGCGGGATGCTCTCCCCCGTCGCGCCGAAGCGGTTTTTTAAGATGGTCAGTGCCAAATGACGCGGCCCGGTTTTGATTTCCTTGTCTGCGTCTGTGCGGTATTTGAGTACCAACAGCAAGTCCGCGCTGTACTCCACGCTGCCGGATTCCTTAAAGGCTGAAAGGCCAGGCTCGGCACTGCCGGGGCGGTAAGCCTCGCGGTTCAGGCTGGACGCCGCAATCACCGGCATCTCATACCGGCGTGCCAGCTGCTTAAGCATGGCAACGGCGGCGTCGGCGGTCTGCTTCTCGGTCATGCCCGCGCGGACCGGGGCCACAAGCTGCAAATAATCCAGAAACAGCACCGGGCTTTCGTGCTGCTCACAGAAGGCCGACACTTTTTCATCCAAAAAAGCCGGGGTAAGATGGGCGTCCGGCTCCCACAGCTCTACCCTGCCGCCGGTCTTTTGCCTGTACGCGGAAATCAGACCGCGCACTTTTTCTTCCGGCAGCTTGCCGTCCAGCAGCGGGCGTGCACGTTCTTTTGTACCGCGCACGGCGCTCTTGGCGATCAGCTCCATGCGGGACATTTCAATTGTTATAAACAGCACATTTCTCCCTGCAGCGGCCAGCGTATCGGCCATTTGCAGCATCAGGGAGGTTTTGCCCATGCTGGAAACCGCGCCCAGCACGGTCAGCCCGGCGTGCAGACCGCCGTCCAACGCCTTGTCCAAACCGGCGATACCCGTAGACATCACCGCAGCCCCGCCACGGCGGCCCAGATACGCGAGAAACTCGTCCTCCAAGGTCAGCTGTTCCTGCACAGTCTGCGGCGCTATGGCGGCCTCACAGGCGGCTTGCAGCGCATCTCTATTCTGCACTAATGCTTCGTTCACATCCTTGCAGCCATCCGGCAAAGCCAGCACCGCACACGCAATGCCGCGGGCCGTCAGCTGCTCCCGCAGCTTCTCATTCATCCCCTGCCCCGCCGCGTCGGCATCTCCGGCAAGAATCACCCTCTCCGGCCATGCAACAGGAACATATTCATCAATTTTCTGTACAAGCTTTCCTGTGTTGGCCGCACCGCAGAGCGCTACAGCCGGGAATCCCAATTCCTCTAAGGAAAGGGCGTCAAAAATGCCCTCCGTCACAAACAGTGCTTCCCCTGCTGCACGTTCCATAGCAGCGCTGTTCCAAATCTGCATCGCCCCGCGGCTGTTCTGGTAGCGCGGTTCAACAGCCGGGTCAATGGCGCGGCGGCAAACACTGCAGCAGACACCCTCCGCAAAGACCGGCAGCACCGCATAGCCATTCTCGACCACCAACCCGAACCGCCGTACCGTTTCATCGGACAAGCCACGCCCGGTAAAGTAGGTGTCTGATCTGCCTCCTCCTTCCTTATAAGGAAAAGCCTGCGTCGGCTTCGCCGTGACCCGGATGACCTCGCCCCCGCCGTAACGCCGGTTGACGGCTTTCATTTTAGAAGGAAAATCCGTCAGATTTTCTTCCTGTCCCACTAAGTCAAAAATATCGTAGGTCGCACCGCAGGCAAAGCAGTGGACGGTCTGATTTTTTTCATTGTACCCCATAGAAGGGTGAGCGTCTTGGTGCGCCGGGTTCAGGCAGGCGAACGGCTTGTGCAGGGGTAGCCCGTGCTCCCGCAGCCATTGAGGCAGGCAGCTTTTTAAGGTTTTGGTATCCGTTTTTCTCATACGAAAACTTCTCCTCTTACAGGGAAAAACTGTATCTTTTCCTCCCTGTAAAAAAGGGAAAGATATCATACAGTACTTACAGTACATACAGCGCTTTTCAAAAAGCGAAAATTTGCCGTTGAAATGTTAAAAAACATGGGTTTTGCGGAGTGCTTGGGTCATCAGTTGTGGCTTTGGCGGTCATCAGATGTAGCTTTGGTGGTAATCATTTGTGGCTTTGGTGAAGCACTTATGGTCATCAAATGTGGCTTTGGTAAGGCTGGATTTGGTCATCAGTTGTGGTTTTAAAATCGCATCTATCTTATCACATTTCGTTTGTGTGTTCTTTGTTTGTTTGGCTTGAAGCGGCCCTTATTCGTTTCATCTGGCAAAGTCAGCTCGGGCGTTGGTGCGGGCTTGCGGGTGGTGCGGTCCAGCACGATCTCCACCCCATCCACAACGCGCCCGGTGCGGGTGAAGCTGTACCCGCTGATGTAGTTCTGCTGGGTCAGATATTCGAGATAGATCTCGGTGTAGTTGCGCAGGCGCTGGCGGCGCTGCTTGATTGGCGACGGTTCGCCGAGCTCCTCGTAGATGGACGAGAACAGGATCTTTCGGCTTTGCAGACGGTTGTTTGGGTTCTTCATGCCCTCAATGCGGGTCAGCAGGTAGTTCTTCAGCACAATGATGGCAGGGGTGTTGTTCAGGCTCGCCCCGGCCAGCGGAGAGTCGGCTTCAAAGTGTACGTTCAAAAGGTCCATATCCACAAGGGAAATCTGCCGCTTGCTGGACGCATACTGGAACAGCGGCGGCGTGTCGATGAGGAAGTACGCCTCGACCTCCCGCCCGTTGAGCACGGCGTTCATCCGGTTCATCGGCAAGAGATATTGCGAGACCATCAGGCTCTGCAGGTTCTGCCCCTCCTTGATAAAGTGAGCGGCGGCCTCCTCGGTGCAGTCCAGTGTGATGGTGGCGTGCCGCATAAATTCCAGCCGGTCACGGATGGTCTGGACGGCCTCCTCCCGCATACTGGGGTTTTCACTGCCGATCATGGCGCGGTACAGCATCGGGATGGTGAAATAGATCGTTCCCGCGATCAGCAGCGAGGAAACGCCGTTTAAGATAGCCTTATCAAAGCTCGTCAGGCTACCGCCGCTGTCCAACGCGATGGTTTTCGGGAAATCCATCGTCACGATGGTGGACACGTTTTTTCCGGCGCTCTTGCCGACGTATACCTCGTTTTCCTCCTCCGGCAGCAGCTTGGGCAGATTGCGGAAGATGGAATCCGTCTGCATACTGTACTGGGTCAGGGCGTTTTGGTTCGCTGAGGAAAGCAAGAAACGCTCTGCCATAGGTTCGCTTAACGTATTGCCGGAGGCAGAAAGCTCCCGTGTGGCGAAGGCATAGCAGGTAAAGTAACAGGCAAGACCGGCGGGCAAGCCGACCAGTGCGCTTTTCAATGCCGCTTTGGCCAAAATCTGAATTTCAGTTTCCGGCAGACTCAGATTGCCATCGATGGGACGGGACAAAATCTCCATTTGCAGCGCAGCCTGCTTTGCCTGAATAAGCTGCGGAATGAGCGTGTCATCGTTCGGCCTGTCCAGATACGTGGTAAATAAGCCGAGAAGCCCGAGCAGTCCTTGCTGTTTACTGACTTCGCTCTTGTACTTGTCCAAAAGCTCGCGGTAGGTGATAAGAGGCTCTTTCTTAAAAATACGTGTGAGGATTGCCGCTTCTTCCGGGTGGGAATCCGGCTTGGGCGGCGGCAAAAATTCACTTTTTTTCGGCACGGCCAACCTCCTTGCAAAAAGATATTATGTCACCATGGCATAATATCATGTAGAAATAGAGTCTATATAAATAGGATATTATGTCACCATGACATAATATCTCGCCCGGAAAGGCGGTTGTTTGCGGGAAAGCTGCTGGCCGGGCGTGCCCGGCCCCTACAGGCTCAGCGGTGGGTGTGCAGCCATTCCTCGGCCATGCGGCGGAAATCCTCCTCCAGCGCGGCGGGCACGGTGACGGAAACGCGCACCGTCTGCGGTTCTGCCTGCAGGGCAGCATCCACCTGCTCCGGGGTCATGGCGGCGGTCAGCCTGGCCATTTTTGGGCCTGCCAGCTCGTCGGCATGGTGGGCGGCCAGATACTTCTGATTCTCGGCAGAAAAATCCACGAGCCGCAGCGCCGTTGTCAGCGGCAGCTTGCCGCCGTCCAGCAGCTTGAGCAGGCTGCCGTCCAGACTGCCCAGCCGCACATACCGCGCGATCTGGCGGGCGGAGAGGTTGTATTCTTCGCCGATCTGTTCATACTTTGATTTGCGCACGCCGTTCCTGCTGCGCTTTTTGCGCCCGGCCAGCGCGTACTTCTGGGAGATGCTCCGCGCCTTCTCCGATGGCGTCAGCACGCGCTGCACGTAGTTGGAATCGACGACGATCTCGTGCGCCTCGTCGGCGGTGATGTCCGTCAGCACGGTGGCGGGGATGCGGCGGTATTTGTCCTCGCCGGTCTTTTCCAACAGGGCAGTGTAGGCCCGCACGCGGTTGTGGCCGCTTAAAATCATCAGCGCGCCGTCCGGCTGCTTCCAGACCACAATGGGGTGGAGCAGGTCGTTGGCCCGGATGCTCTCGATCAGCTCCAACAGCTTGTCGTCGGGGAGCGGCGCGTAAAAGTTCCAGGCAGCCGGGGCAGGGGAGAGCTTGTCCAGCGGCACTTCCTCCAGCCGCCGTGTGCCGGGCAGCTCGGCCATTAAAGAGGGGAGAGACACCGCACCGGCAGCAGGGGAGACGACGGTCCGTTTTTTTAAAGCCATACAGTATTACCGCCTTTCTCAAACGCAGCGCTTTAGGATTTCTTTCGTCAGGGCGCGGTATTCCTTCGAGATACGTGCGCTGCCCGCGTAGTCCAGCACGGGGCGGTTCTCCCACTGGGCGTTTTGCAGGCGGCTGTCCACCCGGATGATCTGCTCAAACAGCAGGGCGCTGTAGCTCTCCCGCAGCTGGTCCATGGCCGCCTCGGTGATCAGGCGGTTGCGGGCATCGTAGCGGTTGATGATGATGCCGCCCACCTGCAAGGTCGGGTTGTACGGTTTGATGCCCTCGACAAACTGCAGCACCACGGCCAGGCCGTCCAAATCAAAGCTGGCGGGCTGGGCAGGGATCAAAACATAATTCGACGCATTGACGATGTTAAAGTTCAGAAGCGACAGATTCGGGTTCGTGTCGATGAGGATATAATCATAATAGCCGCGCTCGACAACGGGGCGCAGGATGCTGCGCACGATGTTCTCGCGGCTGATCTTGGTAAACAGCGCCATGTCCAGCGTACCCATCGAAACATCGGCCACGATGATGTCGATATTCTCAAATTTGGTGGGCTGTATGTAGCCGTTCAAGTCCTGCTCCGCCAGCACCGCCGCGCCGAAGTTCTTCTCGCTGCGGGGCATATCGAAGCTGCTGGACAGGTTGCGCTGCCCGTCGCCGTCGATGACAAGGATGCGCAGCCCCAGCTCGGCCATCGAGGTGGCAATGCCGCTGCACAGGCTGGTCTTGCCGCAGCCGCCCTTGTTGTTGAGCATGCAGAGCACCTTGGTGTCGTGGAAGTCGGGGTGGTAGATTTCGTTGATGTCGACTTCCAGATAGGCACATAGCTTCTCGATGTTTTCGAGGTCGGTTGCGCTGCGGCCGGTTTCGATCTGCTTGATGGTGGAAAGGTTTACACCGGTGGCAGTGGCAAGCTCCTTTTGGGTGATGTCCTGCTCAAGGCGTATATTTTTCAGTCGCGCATAGTCGAGTTTTACCATAAAAACCTCCTAATCCGAGAAAAGGTGTTATCCATAAGGTTATAACTTTAATGATTTAACTTTATTATACCATAAGGAAATAGAATTGCAAGACGTTTTATTTTAAAAAAGAAAATTATATTGCAGAATATATTTGACAAAGGTAATGTAATTCCGTCAAGTATACTCGACAAAAAATATAATGCGTGCTATAGTAAATTATAAAACGCGGGGGAGATATTATGACATGATGTCATAATATCTCCCCCGTTTACTATATATCCGTCAGTAAAAATGCCATGTACAGGGGCAGCGTCAGGATTTGTTCCTCGCGGCCTACGTTGTAGTCACCAAGCTTTATCAGATGATATACGTGGTATTTCTCGGGATGGCGCAGAATGGTCTTGGAGCTCTTGGTATTGCCGGAAACAGCTTTTACCTCGACAAGGGTGCATTCTCCGTGGAAGCGGATAATAAAGTCAACCTCCAGACCGGAATCTTTATGGAAATAATAGAGCTTGCGGCCCATTTTAGAGAAGATGTCGGCAACCAACCCCTCAAAGATGGCGCCTTTGTAGCCCAAAAGATTTCCCTGTAAAATGTCAAACTGCGTGCCGTCCTCCAGCATCGAGACGAAAAGTCCGGTGTCCTTCATGTAAACCTTGAAAACATCTTGGTCTGCATTTCCGTCCAACGGAAGTTCCGTGATGGAAAGGTTGTAGCAACGGGTAATGATGCCTGCATCCTCGATCCATTGCAGGCTGCCCGCAAACCTGGAAGCGGTAGCGCCTTTTTTCACGACGGAATACTGAAATTTTTTGTTTTCCTTGCTCAGCTGCTTGGGGATAGACTGAAAGCATTCCCGGATAACGGCCTTATCCTTTCGGTCGGCGTATTTTACCATGTCATCTTCATAAGAGCGCACAATATCACGCTGAATCTGCAAAACATCGTCCATGCGCTTTGTATTTACAAAAGTTTGCACGGCATCCGGCATACCGCCTACAACGGTATATTGCAGTAAAAGTTCCCGCATACGCTGGTGCAGCGCCTCCGGCACAGGCGTGCCGTTTTGCAGGCATTGGCGCAGAAAGGCGATGACCTGCTCTGTAATGCCGTTGGCCCAGAGAAATTCCTCAAAATCCAAAGGGCTCATGTCGAGCACGGTCTCGTATCCGACGGGAATTGACTTCGGTTCCTTGCTGCCGTACCCCTTGACGCCTAACAAGCTGCCCGTACCAATCACATCATAGCGGCCGTCCAGTTTGAAAAACTTCAAAGCTGTACGCGCGTCCGGGCAATCTTGAATCTCATCCAGCACAAGCAATGTCTTTCCAGACTCAAAGACGGCATCCTGCCCCATCAGAGCAGACAGAAGCATTGTAATGTTGTCCACTTCCAATGAGCCGGAGAACACTGAAACAAACTGCGGATTTTCAAAAAAATTCAGATAGACAGTGTGTGCGTAATTCTTTTTGGCAAATTCCAGCACAGAGTATGTCTTGCCGCACTGGCGGCAGCCTTTCAGGATAAGCGGCTTGTGATTGGGCGTGTTTTTCCAATCCAGAAGCGTTTTCTCGATTTTTCGGCGCAGCATAGTGGTTCCCCCTTGTGGTTTGCTTGCAGTATAGCAGAAAATCACAACTTTTTCAAGTGACTTTTTCTGTAAACGTGCAACTTTTTCAAACGACTTTTTGGAAAAAGCAGAAACTTTTCTTGCATTTTTCGGAGCCTGTTTTCCAATTCTTCAAAAATCAGAAATTTAGGTATGCCTTATCAACTTAAAGCAAAAGACCGAAGTTGTAAAGCCCTTTTTGGGCCTTTACTTCGGTCTTTCTTTTTTAGAGGGGGATATGCAACAGCCCCTTTTGGTTGTCAGCTTCAAATTAATGAATCCAGATATTATTTTCCAAATCTTTGGGGCAGTCGCACTCTGAAATCATGTATTTGTGCCATGGTACAATAGGCATTTCAGGATTCCATATTCCGAGTGAGTTCTTCTCGCAGCTCCCGCTTGTATTTATAATAGGTATTGCGTGCGATGCCGATCAGCTTGATGCAGTCCGCATCAGTGAGAGTTCCATCGAAATCACGGCTGTATTTTTTGATCTGCTCCTTACAGGGGGCAGATTTTTTTATGGTAAGTTTGCGGCCGGGCATCTGACCGATTTGTTTCCCATTCAGGCGCGCCGTCAGGATCCCCTCGCGGGTGCGCTGGTGCAGGTCGTCCACCTCTTTTTGCGCCTGGGTAAAGGCAAGACGAATCTGCTCCTTGGCAAGGTCGGCGGTGTAGCGGTTTAATGCGTCCATGATGCCGGAAACAAAACGGTCTGTTGCGGCGCTGCCGGTCTCAGGCGATGAGTTGATCTGCCGCTGCAGAGCCTGTTTGTAGGTGTCTGTGTTAATGTGCGGCTCTTTCAAAAAGCAGAGGTTTACGCCGCGCCGGTATAGTTCCTCATACAAGGCACAGCCTTCCTCGGCGCTGCGGCTCATGCGGGAAACACTGTCAAACACAATGGTATCCCCGGGCTGTACACAGTGCAGCAGCTTGTCCAGCTCCTGCCGTCCGCGGCAGGCCGTTCCGGTATAGACCTCACGGACGATATGCGCCGCAGGGTAGGTGGCGGCAATGTTGCGCACCTGGCGCTCGATATTTTGCTGCGGTGTGGAAATGCGGCAGTAGCCGTACACGGACATACAGTATCACTCCTGACGTTCGGTTGATTTGCTACTTATGAGTATACCACACGTTGGCGCAAATGCAAGAACTTTTGCTACAAACTATAATAACCTTAGATTTGATACGGCTTCGTTTGTGTTTTTCCAGGCTAGTTCTCTGCACATAAAAATACCTTTCTGCATAGTAGTCGGTATCCTATACAGAAAGGTATCAGGCTAATTGGTCATGCCTTGCTAAATAACAAGTATGATAAATTTATATTCCTTAGTCATCATAACGAAGATATGCACCCTTCATAGGGCTGGCGGCGTGTTCGCTGAAGAGTCTCAGCGTACCGCGCTTATAGCGGCGAGGCTTCGGCTTCCAAGCGGCTCGGCGCTGTGCCAAAATCTGCGCCATTTCTTCGGCAGACTTTCGCTCGCCTTTTACGCCAATAATGTTCAGCTTACGCGCCGGAACATCAATTTCGATCAAGTCGTCTTCTTCCACAAGGGCGATAGGGCCGCCAGTTTGTGCTTCCGGGCTGCAATGGCCGATTACCGGGCCGGTAGATGCACCAGAAAAGCGCCCATCTGTGATCAGCGCAATGCTACGGCCAAGTTCTTTGTCAGAACTGATAGCCTCACTGGTATAAAACATCTCCGGCATACCGCTGCCCTGCGGTCCCTCATAGCGGATGAATACTGCATCGCCTTTTTGCACTTTGTGGTGCAGCACAGCATCCAGGCAGTCTTCTTCGCTGTCAAAGGGACGTGCACGCAGTACAGCTTTGAACATTTCCTTCGGACATGCAGTATGCTTAATAACAGCTCCCTCCGGCGCAAGGTTTCCACGCAGCACGGCGATGCTTCCATCGGTGCCGATGGGGTCAGAAGCCGGACGGATGATGTCTGCGCGGGTAAGCTTTAAGCCGCAGCGTGCATTTGCCTCATCCAAAAGCTGTTGGCAGTGTTCATAGAAACCATCTGCCTTCAGTTTATCCAAATTTTCTCCCAGTGTCTTTCCGGTAACTGTGAGGGCATCCAGATGCAGCACATCACGAATTTCTTCCATGATGGCAGGTACACCGCCTGCATAGTAGAAGAATTCTGCGGGCCAACGGCCTGCCGGACGAATGTCCAACAGATATTTCGCACCACGATGCAGCCGATCAAAAGTATCTCCATCGATCTCGATACCAAATTCATGGGCAATCGCAGGAAGATGCAGCAAAGCATTTGTGGACCCGGAAATGGCAGCGTGCACCAAAATGGCATTTTCAAAGCTGTCCATCGTCACAATATCACTCGGTTTCAGGCCCTGCTTTGCCAGGACTACGGCCTGGTAGCCAGCGCGGCGTGCATACTGCACAAGATCCGGACTGGTAGCAGGAAGCAAAGCACTGCCAGGCAATGCCAGGCCCAAAGCCTCTGCCATAATCTGCATGGTTGACGCTGTTCCAATGAAACTGCATGCGCCGCAACTGGGACAGGCATTCTGCTTGGCCCAGTCCAGCTTTTCTTCGCTGATTTCGCCGCGCTCATACTTTGCACTGTACATACCCAGCTGTTCCAAAGTCAGCAAATCAGGACCTGCATGCATCGTACCGCCGGTAATCATTACGGCAGGGATGTTTACTCTTGCCAGTCCCATAAGGTTAGCGGGCAAGCCTTTATCGCAGCTGGCAATGTACACGCCGCCGTCAAATGGAGTTGCATTGGCATGTATCTCTATCATATTGGCAATCATCTCACGGCTGGCAAGACTATAATTAATACCATCTGTTCCCTGACTCTCACCATCACAGATATCTGTACAGAAGTATCTTGCTCCAAAACCGCCTTCTTCTGCTATACCCTTACGGACCTCCTCAACTAAAATATTAAGATGTCCACTTCCTGGATGGCTGTCACCATATGTACTCTCTACCATAACCTGTACTTTTCCCAGGTCTTCTTTCTTCCATCCTGTACCAATACGCAGCGGATCAAGCTCCGGTGCAAGCTTTCTCATTTCCTGACTTTTTAACTGCATGATTTTTTCCTCCTGTAATTTTGTACTGTTAGAATCAAAAGGTATTTTGACTCTGATATCATTTATTTTCGAATCAGATTCAGGCTTTCCAGCTTTTCTCTGGCGAATTCTGCTTCTTCTTCTCCTACACCCATTTCCACCTGCTCGAAAGTGGGCAGACTGAATACCCCAAGCATGGACTTGGCATCTACCACATATCTGCCACAGAGCAGATCTACGTCACCTCTGCAGCTCTCTGCAATCTGTACCGTCAGAAATATATAGAACAGAATACTGCCAGATGTTTCGCGTCATACATATCTCTTAAATAAACCGGTATCTTTACCATTCTCTCTGCCTCCTATGCAAAAATCGAAATAACCAGGCTTACAATAAGTGCTGTGACACCGATCAGTGTCTCCATAATTGTCCAGGATTTCAGTGTTGTTTTCTCGTCGATCTCAAGGAAGGTTCCTACCAGCCAGAATCCTGCATCATTTACATGGCTCAGAGCTGTAGCACCTCCACAGATAGCGCAGCACATTGCTGCTCTGTAGAGCATACTGGTATCCATAACTGCAGGCATGGTTGCCATAATTCCGGATGCCATTGTCATTGCCACAATGGAGCTTCCCACTGAAGCTCTGACAAGAATAGCAATGAAAAATGCGATCAGGATCAGCGGAAGTCCGCTTTTCTCAAGAGCAGGTCCGATAATATTTCCAAGTCCGGAATCCTGCAGCATCCAACGGAT
>OGOC01000779.1_pt1 | contig 30454 bp, 32 predicted proteins | sample 1552561 | NCBI WGS metagenome assembly OGOC01 (sample SAMEA2580148, study PRJEB22360) | human gut metagenome | biome: human gut; feature: human-associated habitat; material: faeces | place: Denmark | collected 2008/2010
CGGCTGCTTGCGACAGGGAGACTGCTTCTTGATTTTCGAAGAAAAACAAAGAGCACTCCCAGAGGAAGTGCTCAATGATTAGGGAGAAACAGGTTTAAGACAGAAGTGTCCAAGCCTCACGAACTTTGTTGAACTGATTGTATGGAAGAGTAGTGTAACCACCCCGACCAAACGATGTCCCCCAGGAGTTCTTGATGATGAGACCTGTTTCGTCGTAGCCGACAACCGCTACTGCGTGACCACCCATGAACTCATCACCGTTCCAAAAGTCGTCATTATACGAAAATACATTCATCGCTATAAGTGCTGCCCCATTGGTAAGAACACTCTTTTTGAGAGCGTCCAGAGAGCCAATACGGGCGAATACTTCGACACGGTGTTCACCTTTCAAAATTTCGAAAGCCTCACGAGGCATCATTCCGTCAATAGTCTTGTCAGAACGCTGGTCGTACAGGTATTCAAAGCCGATAGACGGTTCACGACCTTTCGATTTGCAATAGAAGTTGTACATTTCCGCAACTGTACAGGACACGCAACTTCCTTTACTGCCTTGGTCATAGACACGAAGTTGTTCCCGCAGTTCATACCGCTTCGGGAGTTCAATCTTCGGAGCAGCATAAGTGGTATCATTCGGATTGACGCCACTCTCAATAAATCCAAGTCCTTTCGTTATCATTCTTGCCTAAATTTGAATAGAACATCATCCTTTCCAGCCGTTTGTGTGACTGAAAAGATATACAGAACTTTATCCTTCTTTTCAGTAAGGACATACACAGTGGTCATCACGGAATCGCTCCCGATGAAGTACGTCTTTCCCCACGAATCTAAATTCGTAGGGACGCTCAAGCCGTGAACGGTGTTCAGGCTGTCAATTACTGAAAGAGGCTGTGGAGTCACTCTTTCGAAGAACACAGTCTTCCGAGTTGTCGCACAGCCTACAATCAGCAATGTCAAGAAAAGGAATATCAGTTTCTTCATCAGCCACCTACATTGAACCAGTTACCAAGTAGAAAGCATAGCCAAATGAGAAGACCGCCTATCAGTGGTGGAAGACCTCCGTTGAGGATAGCCTGTCCGACAGGAAGATTTTTCTTCATGTTCTGGTAAGCGAACAACCCAATGACAACGAATGAGACCGGAATCATACACGTGATACCCATATCAAGTGAGATTCCAAAGAACGCAGCCACCAACATACCGATGATGACGTACAGGTAATGAAAAGGCTTCATTTGTACCATTGTAATTGAAATTTAAGTTAAATCGAACTCTTTGCACACTTCCTCCATTTCCTCGCAAGTCAATGGTCGAACTTTCAGGATATTATAGCGGTCGAGGTCTTCTTGCAGAATAGGGAAAGGCAACCGAGTGTTCCCCGTTGGGGTGACAAAGCAATTATCGGCACTGTCACGATAGAAAAGTACATCAGGCTGGTCAGCCTCAATAAAGATTTCATCTGTATAAGCATACATGAAGTCTTCCCACTTTTCTTCAAAGCCTTTCTTGCCCACTCGGTTCAGCCCAGTTCCAGTATCTACTTTGGGATGAAGAAAATCCTCTACAGATTCCACAGGTTGTGTGGGTGTATATTTAGGACGCTGTTCACGGGTAATCTCACGGAGTTCCGATTCGAGCGTTTCAATCTCTCCTAACAGTTGTTCTTCTCGCTTGGCATAGTCGGACAACTCTTTGCGCTGTTCACGGTTCTCCTTCTCAAGAAAGAGAATCTTCTTATTCAAACGGTCACATTCCGCCTGAAGATTCAGCACCGTTAAAGTTTCTTCTTTGCCCATATTAGATAGCATTTATTCTGTTGCTCCATGAGTCTGTTAGGAACTCTTCCATTTGAGCCTCAGAAAGTTTATCATACACTTTAAACGTGACAGTATCGAATCCTCGTTTTCCTTTCCCGACCTTTGTACCTGTATAGGAAAGGGAGTATTTGAACTGGAGAACCGAGTTGAGGTTGTTAATCATTTCCCGGAAAGCGGTCTTTAAAACATATTTTTCAAAATCTTTAACAGCATATTCCGGAGTTTGAAGTTCATTCATAAGTTCGGATATCTTCATAGAGAAGACACGCTTATCCTTCCAACGACTCAACATCATAAAAATACGCTTGGCATAAACGCCATTCATTGACACGACAGACTTCTTGTCGTAGATTGTGCCTCCTATTCCTTTACCATAATATAGAAGCCAACGTAAACTTGTAACAGGCATCCCCAGTACGATGTTGTCATCCTCGTCAATATCCATCGTAGAGATAAGATAGCACTCTCTCCGAACCAATTTACCCTGTTCGTTGGTAAAGTTGTATTTAATCGTCTGTTTGAACATCTTCTTTATCTCGTTGAGAACGATAGAGCCGTGATGGTGTTTGTCAATCTCATTCATTTGTATAGGGATGAGAAGATTACCGTTCTTATCCAGGGGAAGAGTTTCTTGAAAAACTTTCAAGTCAGCGTTCAGCCAGTCAACATCACGGGACATAGCAGGTTGCAACTGTTCGACAAGATGAACCAAACAGTTCATTTGCCACGATGTGAACTTATAGACGCCAAAGGTCGCCAAGTTCGATTGAATAATTCCTTTATTTCTTTTCATATCATATAATATTTAATTTCCACACAAATATAACGGGAAAATTTATAAAAGGGGTGGAATCATTCCCACCACCTTAAAAACAGGCTTGGCTTCGAATTAAGACTGTAAATTAACTGCGCTCAAAAGCCTGTTTATAAATTTGTCGACGCGCTCAAACCACCTTTTATTGCGCTCAAACCACCTTTTATAACCCCTTAGACCACCTTTTATACTGCGCTCAAACCACCTTTTATAAAACAAAATTTGTGGGTGAAGACTCCCCATAAAATAGGGAAAACTCACGGACTCGAAAATTTGTGTATCAATATATGAGTACAATAGAAGTTTCAATAGAATACAAGTTAGAGTCCCGAACGGAAATTTTAAGAAGTCATTTTCACGTCGAAAACACACTCACTACGTTCGGAGTTTACAGGCTTCGCCATCTCCGATGGACTTCGCCCTGAGAGGCTGCTGTCGCAGCCGATGTTGTTAGGAGATATGGAAATGAGAAAAACTTTTGTGCATTGACAGCGTTATATTTGTGTTCGGTCTGGTTCGCCTAATCGAACATCATCTAAAGTTTGATTTGATTTACATTGTTTGATTGACATCTAAGAAGTTTTGAAGAAGATTCTTTTTGTTCATTAAAGAAAAGTTTAGGTTTTAAGTATTTGACAGAAATCTGGGGCATGAGAGGATGTGAATCTTCTCATGCCCGTTTTTATTTTAGAGCCATACCGTTGAACTCACTCCTACCATATTAAAATTTTATGAATAACTTTGCTCACAAAGAATTTTAATTTACAAATCGTATGGAAAATAAAGGAAAGAAAGTTTCCCTCCAGTTGTTTGAGGAAACTGCTCGTAACAATGGATACGAGGTATTCACACCCGATGAGGTGGCTTCCTATTACAAGGAAGGAATCATGAAGAGTCGTGCCAACGAACTTACAGCCGAGGAGAAAGAGGCTTTCGTGGCTGACGTAATGTATCTTCAGAAAGCCGTATGCGCTGACGAAGAGGGTAAAGACGTCATTCGCTTCTATCGTCCTAAACAGGTTGAGTGGGAAACGGCTGCTGATGGAACTGTCATGAAAGGTTTGGAAGGTGTATATCGTGACACCCCTGAAAATCGTCGCCTGAACCGTGTTGGACAGGCTTATTCTCCTACATTGGAGTTCCTGAAATCGTTGAACGGTGAAACAGAGGGCGACATCATGAAGTCGTTGGGAACAGGTGTTTATGCTGATACCCCTGACAATCAGCGTCTGGGACGTGTGGGTCAGCCGTACAAGAACCAAATTCCGGTTGAATAATGGAAACGCTGCTTGAGAAATCATTGAATAAACACGATTTTCTGGAAAAGGAAAGACGTGAATTGGCGAAAGAGGGAGAAGCCATGAAAGATGGCTCTTTCCCTATTCGTAATGCTCAGGATTTGAAAGACGCCATTCGTAGTGTTGGTCGGGCGAAAGACCCTGCCGCTGCGAGACGGTGGATTAAAAAGCGTGCTAAAGAACTCGGGAAAGAGTCGCTTCTTCCTGAGTCCTGGGAATAATTTAGGAGTTTTCTTCGGGGAACTCTTTGATTATTCAAGATAACGTAATATATTTGCGTAATCAAATTTAACTGTAAGGAATATGACGACACTAATAGAAAAATCAATTTTGAATGAAAGATTAGAAAAATCTCGTTCAGGCATATATGCTGATACTTCTGAGAATAGACGCAAACATCGCGTGGGGCAGAAGTACGGTTCTGAAAAGAAAGAGGAAGAGAAGCCTGAAAAGACTGACCCCAATAAAATGAGTCCGGAACAGCAACTTGAGGCTATCAATAAGGTCATCGCTGCTGTCAACGAAGGAAAGTTGAAACTTCCCCCTGAGGAAATTAACACTCTCGTAGCGAAGAAGACTATGGCGGAAGAGGCTGTTAAGCAAGCCAAAGGTGAAAAGAAACCTGAGGAGAAAGAAGAATCAAAGAAAGAAGCCACCAAGCCAGAGGCAAAATCTGAAGGGAAACAGTATGCGCCAATGGACATTAAAGAAGCCAAGAAAGAATTGGTTGGAAAGAAAATAACTTTCAAGGAATATTTCTTTGATGGGGTTGACTCCTATAAAGATGCTGAAGGCGAAATTAAGAAAGTTCGTCTTTATGGAAAAGAAAAACAGCCAATTGCAGAAATTGACTTCCCTAATGGTGATGGCATTACTATTTCGCTTGAACAACTTGATAAACGAAAAGCCATGCAGTATGAGATTGAGTTTAACGATTCAAAATCAGAAGAACCCAAACAAGAAGCGTCTGGACAGGCTTCCGAAGCCGATAAAGATGATTTGCGTGAGGCTCGTCGAAAATTGTCTTATCTTCAGGACAACGAAGAACGCTTGATTAAGCGTGACGGGAAAGAGAAGTACGACAAGCGTGTGAAACAAGTAAAAGAGGTGATTGCTAAATTGAGAGGCGAAAAACCAAAAGAGTCTCAAAAACCGGAATATTTTGATAGAACTGGGTACAAGCCAATTTATCGAATGAATGAGGAGGAAGCTGATAAGTTTATTTCTGATGCGAAGAAATATCTTTCTGAAAATAAGGATGCAAAAGATGTTGAACAGGTTCAGGATGTGATTAGAAAGGTTGAATTGCGTAAAGAAGAAATAAAGGAAACTTCCAATGAAGAGGCTGAAGTGTACACCCGCATCAAGTTTGATGATGTTCCTAACAGTGGGAAGGTCAATTTGAAGAAATACCTGTCAGAGAAAGTTCGACAGGGGGTTGATGAAAAGTGGTCAAACATTAAGAATATCCCTACCGACAATCTTAAGAAGATGGAGAAAGGACTTGTGAACGATTTAAATAAGAACTTTGAAGCAATCAAGAAGTCTCAGAGAGCGGAGTTGCTTTATTCTATAATGAAAGTTAAGGGGGAACTGGAAAAGCGTGGTAAAGAGAGCCAAAAGAAAGAATAAGGATATCATGCTTTATTAGTGCCGTTTTTGTTTGTAAATTTGTATCGTTTAATAAATGTAGAATTAAAACATAAAAGAGATGAAGAAATATGTTTATTCGAAAGGTGCGGAGGTTGTTACGGTTGAGACCGATGGGTTAGCAACTATTAACAACTTCATGGTGACCGGACTCATTGGTAAAAATTATCATGGTCTGGTACAGGCTGGTCTGAATTTCAAAATGGGAGACGAAGTAACTATCCCGATGATGCTGAATGCTGCTAAGACCTGTGAATGTAAAGTAGAATGCTACGAGGGCAATGAACTTATCATTGATGAGTCTGCTGACTTCACAAGTGGCGTTCCTGCTGAAGTAGGTACAATCTTCGGGTTGCAACTGGGTGTGGCTTTTAACGAAGCGACCTATTATGCTGTGGTTCCCAAATCATATACAGACCAGTACGATTACGCTGCTTCTAAGGCATCGCTGCCTTGGCTGGTTGCGAAGTTCAAGAAAATCGCTGCTGACGCTGATGAACAGGAAACATCAGAGTATCAAGTGCAGGTATTTGCCGACGAAAGACAACTTGAGTTCCGTGGAAATTCTGCTGACTTGGGCAAGTTGAGCGAAGACAAGAAAACGCTGACCGCAAAGGCTTCCAATTCACTGATGTTTGAAATCGTGAAAGACTTGGGTATTTTGCGTCCGAAAATGGTAACTTGGTTCACTATCCGTTTCATTTACGGTGGTCGTACCTATGAAGCCAAAACATACGTCACTCCTGGAACTATTTAATTATGGGAAGTAAGAAGAACCGTTCATCAAAAAACAGGAGTTCAGTGGGAGCCAATAATGTGGCCCCCATAGACGGTCTTGATGGACTGTCTCTTCAGGAACTCCAAATCATGGCTCAGGCTGCTCCGATAGCGTTGAGGAACCGTCTTCAGAAGTCCCTAAACTCAGAGAATTTTGAAGAGGTGATGAAGGCACAAGCGTTTATCGCTGAGCAACAGAAGCACGTCAGGAGAGCACCCCAGCCGGAAATTAAATCAATCCTTTGGAACCCGTCGGAGATAGGCTTCAATGGTAAGGGGTATCGCGACCCGAACAACGGTATAGCATTTGGGACTCTAAACCGAATGGGCGATATCTTCATCATTAAGGCTATCATCAACACACGTATTGAACAGGTTCAGAACTTTTTGAAATACAGCGTTGACGACCAGAAGCCAGGATACCAAATTCGTTACAAGCGAAGTCCAGGTTCTGAGGGTTCCGACGAAAAGGAACTGTCAGCAAAAGACAAGAAGATTGTCGATTACATAGTTCGTTTTCTTGAAGACGGTGGAGAGAATGACAAATGGGAATGCGAGGATAACTTTCAAGAGTTTACCCGTAAAGTATTGAGAGACTCTCTTGTGCTTGACCAGATGACATTTGAACTCGTTCGCGCAAGGAACATGAACCTCAAGAAGTATCGTGCCGTTGACGCTGCCCTGATACGACAGTTAGACACAAACGACCCACGATACAGACAGATGTTCGAGAACTTCCGCTGGCATGGTTATTTGCCTCGCTATGCTATGGTATGGGATGGGCAGATTATCCGTCACCCTGTATCAGATGAGTATGTAGTTTTCTATCCGTGGGAGTTGGGTTATGGTATCCGTAACAAGACGACCAACGTGTTGCGTAATGGATACGGCTGTTCGGAGTTGGAAACGTTGATTGAAATCGTGACATGGATTTTGTGGGGAATGCAGTACAATGGTAACTTCTTCAAACAAGGTAGTCAGCCGAAAGGCTTTATCAATGTGAAGAACGGAAACGTCGACCAAGGAACCCTGAACGAGTTTCGTCAGGATTGGAAACAGACGATGAGTACCGTGTACAATTCTCACAAGATACCCGTCATTCAGGGAATAGACCTTGAGTGGATTGATTTACAGCAGACGAACCGAGACATGGAGTTCACTGAATGGATTAAGTTCCTATTGGTGATTGCGTGTGCCGTGTACCGTATGGACCCATCGGAGTTGGGCTTTCAATTCCAGGACGCTGCTCGTATATTTGGACAGGAAGGACAGAAGGAACGTCTTGACCATTCAAAACAGAAAGGTCTGACTCCTCTGTTAGTGTTCTATCAGAATATCCTGAATAAGTATATCATCAGTGAAATTGACGACCGCTTGGAACTCGTGTTTACAGGTATTGAAATTGAGGACGAGGCAGCACAGGTTGAACTGGATAAGAAGAAGTCTGAGGCTGGCTTTGTATCGCTTGAGGATATGTTCGAAAAGTATTCAGGTAGAAAGTTCGACCCGAATAAGGACACTATCCTTAACACGGTGTATCAGTCGGCTCAGAGCAACAAAATGATGGGTGGTGAGGGTATGAACGAAATCGTCGATGGCGAAGAAGGGAACGACTCACCTAAAACAGCGGAAGAGGCTATACAGGCGATGATGGTTGAAAAGTCTATGGAGAACCCTATTCTCGGAAAGGCTTTGGAGTTCATTGATTCACAATTAGGAATAAGAAAATGAAAGCACCAGCATCACCCCGAATTCATCATCACGTCGACCCGATGAGATATCCAAAGGTTCAAAAGGAATACGAGGGTAAAGGGAAGAATGCGTTCAACGCTGTTAAACTGTTCGGAGACGTTGTTGAAACTATGGTTGAAATACAAAAGAAGAAAAGATAATGTTATTCACGGAAGATGAAATAAAGAAGATTTTGACAAACATCGACCTCGCAGTAGTGAAGATGGTTGCACGGGTGTTGGGGAAAGACTACCTAACAACTGAAGACCTTGCGCTCCTGAAGAAGAAAGGGGTTGACTTGGTGAAACTGATTCCTAAATTCCCTTCCCATTATCAAGCGTTTCTTTTTGGTCGTGTTTCGGCTGCTGTTGGGACGAAAGCCACCGCTCAGATGACTTACTCCGAGTTTACTGCGTTTCTGTCTAAAATGGGCTTATTTGAGCCCACAGCGAGGGAAATGGCGTTCTACAAGGTTGCCGCTAACAAAACTTATACTCATATCAAAGGATTTGCCGACCGCATCAAGAACGATGTCCGAGCATCAATTTCCGCAGAGGAACTCAGTTACTTACAGGCTCAAGAGCAGGCAAAGGCTGATGCGACTTTACGGAAGGAGATGCTCGAAGGCACGTTCGAGAAGCGTTCCGTCAAGAAGATTACTTCAAACCTCGCTAACCAGATGAATGATTGGCAGCGGGATTGGGGACGTATCGTTGAGACGGAAAGTCAAGATATATACAATCTCGGAAGAGCCGAAATCATGATGGAAGAAGACCCCGACCCGTTGGTTTACTTTGATGTCTTCCCTGGAGCCTGTCGCCATTGCATACGACTATACCTAATAGGGGGTATCGGGAGCCAGCCACGGGTGTTCAGGCTTTCGGAACTCATGGCAAACGGTACGAACTATGGTGTGAAGTCGAAAGATTGGAAAGCGACGATACACCCTGTTCACCCGTTCTGTCGGTGCGACTTGCGTTATGTTCCGAAGGGATATGTATGGAACCCTGACACACATCAGTTCGAGCCTCCTAAGAATTATGAGAGAAAGGTTGAACGGAAGAGTCGAGCGAAGATAACAATTGGAAATAAAGAATATACAGTCTAAAAGATGATAATTATGAACTTGAAGAAATTTTTAGGAATTCAGTCAACCCAAGAAAAGGTTGAGGACTATCGGAAGTTGAAAGGTCAGTTGGCGAACCTTGAAACTTTGGGTCAGGAATTGTCCGACAAGTTTTCAATTCAGAAGTCTGTCATTGACGGTGTGGATGGTTTACCTGAGGAGAAGAAATCCGAAGTATTTGAAAAGTACAGAGGATTCCTAAAAGAGCACCAGAAGGAAGTTTCGTCAGCCGTGAATGAAAGAAACAAGATATTGAAATCGCTTGAGGCATACCGTAACGACCCCGACGTTGGTGACATCTGTAAAGGTATTGATGCTCTTGAACAGGCTGAAGAGGCTTATCGTGGCGGTAAACTGTCTAAACAGGTGTATTTCGACATCGTGAAGTCAATTACAGGCGAGCCGACAAAGTACGCTGACGTGGTTGCTTTTGACAAGGATGGTAGAGTCCTCGTTTTACATCGTGTTGAGAACTTTGTTCCTACTGGTAAGGTATGTATCCCTGGAGGTCATGTTGACCCAGGAGAGGACTTTGAGACGGCTGCGCTTCGGGAACTTAAAGAGGAGACAAATCTTGACCCAATTGAGGGGAGGGGAATTGTGTACCTCGGAGAGCACAAAACAGAGGATGCGCATATCAAGTATTTCCAAGTTTGGGTGGACTGCTTGCAGCCTGTAACAGTTGATGCGTCGGAACATTGTTTCGCTGAATTCATTGACTTGGGACAGATTCCTTTGAAGCCGTTTATCTTCGACCAAGGAGAGATAGTTCTTGACATGCTGATGAAGCCACATCAGATAGAGGAAGCCAAACCGCTGATGAAAGCCTTATCAGAAGGACGTATCACTCCCGAAGCATTCGTTCCGGGATTCACATCAATCCTGAAGAAGGCTTTGGACATCGAAGCCGTGAAACCGCTTGAACCGGAATCTATGGATGGGGACAAACGAAAAGTTTCTGTACCTGTACGAGACCCGATGAAGTGTGTCGAAACCATCATGAAAGGTATTAGCGGAGCGGAGGAAGTAACAGTTGGGACAAACGGTCATCTCAAATTTGTGAAGCCTCTAATTATTCATGACACTCGTTACCGTGAAGACCCGTCGACCAACCGCTTAACAGAGGTTGAGATAGTGTTTACAGGGGACGACAACGACATGATGCGTATTCTCGAGGAAATGAAATATTCATTGATGACTGGACCCATGAAAGTCCGGACTCCTCAAGAAGAATTTATGGCAGCGAACGAGCGTGGAACCGATTATGTTGGAGACCCGATATTTGTAACTTTCTAAAATGATTTGTAACTTTGTCACAAATTTATAAAGTGGAAGTATGAAGAAGCAGACCCCAAATGATTTTAACTTCTGGTTGCCGATAGACTTCATGAAGTCTGACGCTACTGAGTATCCTCGTGGTGATGACCGTCGCTACGAGAATATGATATTTGAGGGCATCGCGAGTGACGACAGCAAAGATTATCAGGGTGACTCAATGGAGCCCAATGGGTTCGTTATAGACTACTTCCTCAAGCATGGTTTGTTCAATCTTGACCACTTAACAGTTCGAGCAAAAGAATTGAAAAGTAGGTTTTGGATTGGTGAACCGCTTGACGGGAAGATAGTCGATAACAAATTTTGGGTGAAAGGAAAGTTATGGAGCGAGTCTCCCGAGGCAAGAGCCTTTTGGGACAAGTGTATTGAAATGCGCGAAAGCGGTTCAACCAGAAAGCCTGGAATGTCTATTGAGGGAAAAGCCTTGGAGCGAGACCCGAAGAACGAAAAACATATCACGAAGGCAATTATCAATAATATTGCGCTGACGTTTACTCCTGTAAACTTCAATTCGTATATCGATTTCGTGAAAGGTATTCAATCTCAGGATTTCATTCCTACTGGTGATTTACTCAAGAGCCAACTCAAGCGTGATGTCATGTTCGAACAGGTGATAGGGAATAAGAGGATTGTCATCGATTCAAAATTCCGTATTATCCAAGAGGGCATTTGATGACTCATTTTAGGGAAAAGAAATTTTGTAATATTTTTAATCCGAAAAATTAAAGTAGTATGGTACAATTAACTGATGAACAAAAAAATGACGACCTCGTAAAATCATTGCTTGGCAGTGGGTTTACAGAAGAGGTGATTGCTGGTTGGATTGAATCCGGCTCAATCAAATTGGAAAAGTCGGTTCAAAGTGGTCCGGATGACCATGGCGAAGGCGACGGTGATGGAAATCACGAGAAGAAGGAAAAAGACAAGGACAAGAAAGAGGGAGAAGGCGATGACGACTCCGACCTCGAAAAGGGTAACGGCTGTGGCGATGGCGACAAGAAAAAGGACGACATTGCGAAGTCACTTTCTGACGACATCATCAAGAGTATTGAGGACAGCCTGTTTGGCAAGTTTAATCAGTCTCAGGATGACCTGCTGAAGTCTATTCCGGCTATCGTAGAAAAGGCTCTTGAGCCGATTACTGACAAGATTGAAAAATCTTTGGACGGTATGCGACAGGCGATTATTGCTTTCGGAAATTCGGCTCCTGAATTCAAGAGTGCTGGTCTGAGCAAGGCTATCATCGAGAAAAGCATTGAACAGGGTGGCGGTGCTAAGGATGAGGACAACAAAACAGTTCTGAGCATTTCGAGAGACCGTGCGGTTGTTCGTGAGTTGATTGCTAAATCGATTGACGAGGAAGCCGACCCCGAAATACAGAAGTCTTTGCGCGACAATACAACTGCCTATTTGCTTGACCCGATTGGTGGGGACATAGGTAAAGACGCAGCCTTGTATATGTATAACAAGAAGAACGTTCGCCTCGTGAAATAATTTCGTACGAAACTTTAAATAATATACGAAAATGGATTTATTCAATTACAATGGAACGGAGGCTACAAATCCGTTGGAAAGTATGTCTTCGGATGAAATCTTGAAGGCGATGGAAGCAGGTCTGTTGACTGGTATGCAGTACAACGACCAATTGAATAACGGTGGAGGTCTGAAACCTGAATCCTTGGATTCTGTGCTGAAGAACCTTGAAAACCGTTTGGACCAGTTGGTGTTCTGGAATGAGTTGAACCGTCAGAAGATTGACAATACTGTTCATCAGTACAATCAGTTGTACAAGTATGGTCAGGAAGTGGGCATCTTCAATCAGGAAGGCGAAACTCCTACTGAGACCGACTCTGTATATCGTCGGAAGTCAATCGTTGTCAAGTTCACAGGTGTGACTGGACAGGTTACTCATCCGGGTATGATTGTCAAGACTGTCGTTGGTTCACTGTACACCAAGGAAGTTGAAAACAAGACCATCTTGCTTCAGACTATCCTTGACAAGAAAGTGATTGACGCTGACTCGGCAAAAGTTCCTGAAGAGTTCGACGGTGTATTTGCACAGCACATCGCTGGTATCAACGATATCACAGGTGGCTTGCTGGGTAAAACTTCTGAACAGGTGCTTGACGCTTACTTCGGAGACCCTGCCGTATTGAACGCAAACGGTTCTGTTCTGAATGACGCTTTGGTTGAGGACGCTGCTCAGGCAGTTGTAAACGACCGAAACGGTATCATCGACCGTATCGTTTCTTCCCCTGTCGTATTCAACAACTACGTGAAACTCTTCCACGAGTCTAAACGTGTTATCGTTGGTATGGCTGGTGGCGTTGTGGGCGCAACTATGGGTCAGTCGGTAAACGACATCACCACTCAGTTTGGTAAGGTGAACATCAAAGCGGACAAATACTTCGACTTCAACCAGCCGATTAAGTTGGGTCGTGGTAAGACTTCTGACAAGGCTCCGAACGCTCCTATTAAGGATGTTACGACTCCGGTTGCTGTTGCCGTTGACGCGAAGGGAATGTTTGGTTCTGTTCACGCTGGTAACTACTTCTATGCTGTTACAGCGAAGAACCGTTACGGAGAGTCTGAACCCGTTCTGTTGAACGACGCTGAACAGGCTGTTGGCGCAACTCAGTCCGTGACTCTGAAGTTTGCTGGTGCGAACTCTTCGGCTTATCCTGAAACCTGTTATGTCATCTATCGTACCGAAGCCAATCCGGTCGATAAAGGCACTGCTGATTTCTATCCTATCTTCGAAGTTAGCAAGACTGAACTTGCTGCTGGTTGGGACGGTGCTAATCCGGGAGAGGTTCACGACCGCAACCGTTGGATTGCCGGAACCAAGTCTGCTCTCGTTTACTTCAACGGAAGTGAAATGATTGAGTATCTGGAACTGGGTGGAACCATGAAACTGGATTACGCTATTGTTGGTCCGAGACGTTCATTCTCTGTATTGAACTACGGAACTCCGGTAGAGTATATGCCTGGAAAGATTGCCCGTATTATCAACATCGGTAAGATTGGTCTGCCGACTACCTAATAACGAGGACAATTACGTTATAATGATGGGGATGGGGTGTATGTCCCATCCCCATTAATTTTATAATCATAAATAAATTCAAAGAATTATGAAACTGTTTAACAGAAAAGCGGGAAACAAAACCATCAATTACAATGGTAAGAACGTGAAGTTTGTAAATTGTGTCGCTGAGGTCGAAGACGACTTTGGTAAGGAAGTTCTCAAGTTGGGAATCCCTGACCTGTACGAACACGGCAAACAGCCTGTTTTCGAAACCCCGAAAGAGGTTCAGATGAAGTCAGACTTCAAAGACCGTGAAGAGTGGTACAAGAAAGAGATTGCTCGCCTGACAAATGTCAATACAGCGAATAAAAAGAAGATTGAGGAACTCGAGCAAGAGGTTGAAAACTGGAAGAACGAATACAATCGTGAACACGAGGCTCGTATTCAACTCGTTGCGGGAACCGTTCCCCCAGCCGAGACAGTTACACCCCCTGCACCTGAAACTATCGTAGAGAACCCAGCAGAGGGTACAGGCGAGGAAACTCAGGGAGACGCTGACCCCGAAGTAACAGGTGGCGAAGGTGGTGAGGGAAACCCTACTCCGGAAGAGGAAGAGGCTGCTCTCCGCAAGGAACTGGGTGCAATGAAGAAAGATGAACTGATTGCTTTTGGTCAGGAGGGTGGTATTGACATGACCGCTATCGCTGAGAAGACCAAAGCCGAAATCATCGAATTTTTGGTAAACGCTTCTAAAGAGTAATGCGAGATGGGACAACTTGTTTTGACAATGAAGTATAGAAAGAACACGGGGATGATATTTAATCCCACGGAGATTTTTTCTTTGTACCTGTACGGGATAACCATACAGGGAGGCGACGGGACTTCTTTCAGCAGTGAAAGTATGCGGTTCTATATACAGGCTGCTCAAAGAGAGGTTGAGAACTTCTTCAACCTGAAACTGATGCGCCAGTTCATTGACCAAGAGAAGTTGACATTTTACCGAGCCGACTATTGGCAGAGTTTCCCTATTCTGTTCACGAACTATCCCGTCAACAAACCGATATCGTTGACGGGACGGTTCAACAATCTTGAGCAAATTTCCTATCCGACACAATGGCTGACAACTCACCAGAACAGTTATGGTCTATATAAGCGAAGAGTTTCAATCGTTCCCACGGGTTCGGCTGTTGCTACTGCCAATGCTGAGGTCATCTTGAGTGGTCTGACAACCCAATTGGGAAGCCAGCACTTCAGGATGATTCCGGATTATTGGGACTTCCAGTATATTACAGGCTTTGACCTCGACCATATGCCTATGGACTTAATCAATCTGACGGGGAAATTGGCTACGTTCGGACCACTTGGAATTGCTGGTGACTTGATATTGGGTGCGGGTATCGCTGCCCAGTCGATAGGTGTTGACGGGTTGAGTCAATCAATCAGTTCAACATCATCAGCAACCAACGCAGGATATGGGGCAAGGATTTTGCAATATCAAAAAGAGATTGCGGATTCTGTGAAGAAATTGAAATTAGTATATGATGAAATTCGTATGGTAGTTGTATAAATGAAGACAGGTAGTTTGTATATTGTGTATAACGATATCAACGATAAAGTTTACGTTGGTATAACTGTTCGTAAGGTTCATAGAAGATTTCATGAACATATTTATGCTGCGGAAGCGGAGAAGGATAATTTTCAGTTTCATAAGGCAATCAGAAAATATGGTTCGCAGAATTTTCACGTTGATTGCTTATTGAGTGGTATTCCAATCGAAAGACTTCCTTTGTTTGAAAAGGCTTGCATAAGTAGATTCAATTCCTATAAGTGTGGGTATAATTCAACTCCAGGCGGTGACGGTACGGGAAAGGAAGTGACTGACGAATTTAGACAAAAGATATCAGAACTTCACAAGGGTAAAACTCCTTGTAACAAAGGGGTTCCGATGCCTGATTGGTTGAAAGAGAAGTTGCTTGCCACTCATATAGGAAAGAAACACTCTGAAGAAACTCGAAAGAAAATGTCGAAAGCAAGGGTCGGTAGAAAACCAATGCTGGAGAAACATCATTCAGAAGAAACTCGGAAAAGGATTTCTAAAGCGTTAAAGGGTAAACCTCAGCCTTGGAATTCTAAAACTTTATTAGAAAGGAGATACGCATCATGAATGGAAGACCTATATCAGAGGCTCCCGAGCAGTCCTTATATGGACAGCCTCAAGTGAGTTTTCGCCCGAATGACTTTAACTCGGTTATTTGGGCGCACGGTTATGATATAATCTGTGAAAAGGCGATACGCTGTCCGTGTCAGGGAAACTCGGGCAGTCCGTTACCTGATTGTCAGAACTGTCACGGCTTTGGATACTTCTTCGTAAATCCGAGGAGAACCAAAGCACTTGTAACAGGTCTGAACAGGAATACACAGTACGTTCAATGGGCTCCGGAATTGATGGGTACGGCTGCGATAACCGTTCGGGATGAAGATAAAGACTTCCTTTCCTACTTTGATAGAGTGACGGTAGAGGATGAATATGCTTCGTTTACGGAAATGTTGGTGGCGAGGGAGATGATAGGTGACGAGGTTGCTGTTTTTCTCTCTTATGCCCCAATAGAGGATGGTATCGTGGCAGTGTACACCTTTAAGGATTCCGAGTCCCCGTTAATCAAGTTAGACCCATCAGTCTATGAGATAGTTCCCGAGAACCCGTATTGCTTGAGATTTGCTCCTGGGAACGTTCCTCCAGAGACAGGTGTTTCAGTCCTGTACAAACACAGGGTGGAATACCACATCATTGATATGCCTCACGAAATCCGAGCCTCGTTAGGTAAGGATAAGAAGAGCGGACAGTTTCAAATCCTCAAGATGCCGATACAGGGTGTGGGACGGAGAACTCACCTAATAGACATGCAGCGTCCTAATTACGATGGAAGTGGAATAATATATAACGACGACAATGATTCCGATACACGTTGATTTGAGTGAAATCGTAGCGGAGTTTGCTCTTACAGGTTCGCAGGCTCAGGAACTCGGTGGCGAGATTATCAATCGGGTGGTGACTGAGTATGTAAACAAGTGGGAGAACCTTGTCAATAGAGAGTTAAAGAAGACCCGAAAACTGTATAAGAATGCCATGTACGTTGATAGGGTGAGTCCGACGGAAGTGGTGTTTGGGCTTGCTCCCGGACAGGACGGGTTGGCTTTGGCTCTTGAAGAGGGGAAGGCTCCCTTTGACATGAAGCCAGGATTTTCCAACTCCTCAAAGAAGAAGACATCTGCGAGTGGGGGTTGGTATCTGACAATTCCGTTTCGGTACGCTACTCCTGATGCTGTGGCGGAATCAATGGTGTTTCAAAATCGGCTGCCGAAAGAGATTTACGACATTGCTAAGAGTAACGGTGGACAGCCTGTAAAGAAGAATCAGCTTCCTATACAGTACGCACAACTCGGGCAGCGTAAACCTATTCAAACAGCCGAAGGAATCATTCCGGCTTATACTCACAAAGCACCTCAATATCAAGGACTCGTACGAATTGATATCGCTTCTACTGATAAGGAGAATCGTGGGGGATACTTCACATTCCGAAGAGTGAGTGATAAGAGCGACCCGTTAAGTTGGATAAATCCGGGATTTGAACCTCGGAAGTTCATGGACAGGGCACTCGACGAGGCACAGGTGTTTGAGGTTGCTGACATGGCGATTGATGAATTTTTAAATCAATTATAAAGATGATTTTAATTGCGAGAATAAAACAGATAGTCGATGGGTTGCTTCAGTACATTCAGTATGATTACGAAAGTGTGCCGGAGCATGAGACCTTCCTCTACCATATGTTCTATGGGACGAGGGACGGCTCTTTTGACTTCTATGAGCAAGCAAAGAAACTGTTCCTGAGAACTAATACGAGTCCCAGAAAGATACAGGTAAAGATGGAGTATCCGAAGGATAAAAGCCATCTTCCCTGTATTATCGTAAGGGAGCCAGGACGTTCAACGGATAAGCCAGCACCGCTTGGCGGTTATGGCGCACCCGTATTAGACACGTTTGGCGCAACTGAATATGAACGTGAGGGGTTCCGTCAGCCAGCCTTGTCGAAGATTGATTTGATGTGCTTCAGTGAGAATATGCTTGAGTCAATTCTGATGGGGGAAGTTATATATGCGTTGCTCATTGGAGCCAGAAATACATTTGAAGAGGAGTTTGCTTACTTCGATTTCAGCACGAATGAATTGATAGCGGAAAACGCTTTGTTTCCACAGCCGATATTGGTCAAGAACGTATCAATAGAGGTCGAGGACATTGGTGATTATGCTTCTATCATTCGACCTGAAATTGTGAGGAGATTTATCATTGAGGATGCGATACCTGTTGGGTCAGACCCAGGATGGGTTCCGCCTCCTTTGGACAAATATTTTGAATTTTCAAATCCGTATGTATGGCTGGATTCACTGTTAGCAACAGGTGAGAACACTATCTATTCGAATACTGATTGGGTGTTATCAGTTGGTGACGAATTGTTCAAGTTTGGTTCGGGATATGTATGGCTTGATGAGATGAACAACAAAGGTGAACAGGAGATTGAAGCGAAGACCCCTTGGAGATTGGAGTAGTATTTCTCCCTAATTATTTGTATCTTTGTTGGTGATATAATTTAGTTTAATTTATAAAATCGTTTGTTATTATGGCAAAGGCAGCATGGTTGACCGTCAATCCCGCTTCGGGAAACGGTAATGCGACAGTTCAGAACACGGGTACAGTTCACACAGGTCGTGAACAACGTGAGACGACTGTAACAGGTGTGGCGGTTGGAGTTTCGCCGAATAAAACTTACAAGGTTATTCAGAAAGGAAAACCTGAGTTCGTTTCATTTACGAATGGAGCAGAAACAACTGTTGGAAAAGCAGGTGGAACTCTGACGATTACAGGTAAAACCAACTCTTCGAAGTTGAACTTCGAATTGGTTAATCTTGAGACTCGTGCGGTGGTTGCAGGAGGTCTTAAATTGACTCTTCCTTCGAAGTACACCGCTGGTGGAGTAGAAACCACCAATAATGTGGCTATCACTGGCGACCCTGGAGCACAGCAGGAGTTTGAGTTCAGTATCACTTTCACTGGAATTGCAGCAAATACGACAATTGACGAATTGACTGCAGCAATGAAAGTAACGACCGCTGGAGGTCAGTCGGCTCAGATTCAAATCAAGCAATCTGCTGGTGACCCTGTATTCTCATTCGGTCAGGAGACAATCACTCTTGAAGCCAGTGGTGCTGCCGTATCTCAGACTATCGTTTCTAATACTTCTTGGGAATTGTCCTAACACGTTTAGAAATAATGGGAAAGAAACGGTTAAAGAAAAGCAAAGTAGAGGCACAGCCGTCAGTCATGACGGCTGCTGTCCCTCTTTCAGTTGAAACGAATGAGGGGTTCGACAGGAGAATGACTGTAACAGGTAAAATCACCGAAGGGACTATCCCCTTGACATCTTCCTTTACGATTACTCAACTGGGTCTTCGGGAACCGTTCATTCCTTTTGATAGTGACGAGCCGTTCCAGGATAGTACTGGGGAGGACTTTGGTGTATTGAAAGAATAACCATTAAAATAAAAAGATATGGCGTACAAATCGAAATTTACAGGAGCAAAGGTCGACGAACTGCTGACAGCGGTTCAGACTCAGCAAGACAATCCGTCAAGCATTTTGAACAATCTGACGGAAAAGAACATTCTTGATAAACTCACTGGGCAAGGAATTATCGACAAGATTAATTCCGTATCAGGAAATATCGTTTTCAAGAAATATGTAGATTGCCAGTCAGGTGCTGGAAAAACTTCTTAATCATGGCAAATAATCCGTATGCGACATCGAAACAGGCTGCCGACAGCGTTGGGATAACTCCTGGCGATATTGGCGTGGCTGCTAACGATTACGTCCGCAAGAAGGAACTTATCGCGACCAATAAATTTGACGCTGATTCTTTGGCTTCCTACGGAAATAATGACTATGTGATGTTGAAAGACATTGCGAAGGGTGCGTTCCAAGTTACTCTTTCAGTCAATTCCGATGTCACAAGCCGAGGAACGGTTCAAATCAATAATGGTACTGCGGGAGCGACAGCAACAGCGGAAGTGAACGTTGGAGACCAAGTTACTGCGAAATGTAACTTGTTGAAGAGTGGTGACGTATTTGACGGATGGTACAGTGGTTCATCTAAGGTGAGTTCGAATGCGACCTATACATTTACGGCTCAGGAAGCAGTGAGTCTGGTTGCTAAGATTAATTATCTTGATGTTACACCGACCTCGTTGGATTACGACGCTGCTGGTGGAAGTAAGACATTCCAAGTCAGCACGAATGTGCCTTGGACTGTTAGTTAGTAACTATTTAAAAAGAATTTAAGTCATGGCGAAAGATTCTTGGTTGACCGTAAATCCTATGGCGGGAGAGGGGAACGCTGCTCTGACGAATACAGGCACAATCCATAAAGGACGCTTGGAACGCCAGACAGTTGTTACCGCTGTCGTCAAAGGAATTGAAGCGGCAAAATCGTACCAAGTAAAGCAAGAGCCAACTGCCGAATATATCACCCTGGACAAGACGTCATTTGACGTGGGGGAAGGTGCTTCGACGATAACTGTTTCTGGAAAGAGCAACTCACCGAAGATAACCTTTTCCCTTGGGACAGGGAATGATATCCCTATTGTTCTTCCTGCGAATTATACCGCTAATGGCTTATTGACTGTGAACGGGACGTCAATTCCTGACGACCCAGGAGCGGTTGATGAGTTCGTCTTTTCAATGCAAATTCCAATCCCAAAGAATACTGTGGGGAAACGTACAGGAAAAGTTTCTGTAACGGGTTCAACATCTTCAGTGACTGGAACAGTAACTATCACGCAAGCCACATCGACTTGGACTGTTACTTATTCGAAAGGTGATTATATCAACACTATCAATAAGACGTCTGAGAAGATTAACTGGGGTGGGACAGCAACTGCGGTGGCTACATTGTTAGCGAATACGGCTCAATATACATATTCCTTTACAGGATGGTATGAGGGTGACACGAAAATATCGTCCGACCTTTCATTGAGCGTATCTAATATCACAGCGAACAGAACATTCACGGCAATTGGTGCTCGGACGCTTAACAGATACACCCTTTCATTCACCATCACGCCCACTGGAGCGGGAACGGTATCTGGAGGAGGAACTTATGACTATGGTTCATCTGTTAAGTCAACTGCGACTCCTGCGACTGGGTACAATTTCACGAAGTGGGTTGACGAAACAGGTGGTGAGTCAACGACCAACCCGTATCCGGGATGGGAAATCACGAAGAACCGTACAATTCAAGCGGTCTTCACTATTAAGAGTTATTCAATCACATTGGCTGCACAATTCCGTATTGCTGAGACAGGTGACTTCACGGGTGGTACGACGGGAGGAACTGTTTCCGGAGGCGGTACAGTTACTCACGGGACATCTGTTACAGCCAAAGCCACTCCCGCCACTGGGTACAGTTTCGCTGGTTGGTATGAGGGTTCGAATAAGGTATCAGACAGTGCTTCCTATACGTTCAACGCAACAGGCAATCGCAGCCTGACAGCGAGATTCCAACGTCAATGGTTCACCGTAACATTCACAGCAGGAACGGGTGGCTCTGTTGCTCCTACTTCGGCTCGTGTTGAATATGGTGGAGAGGCTTCTTCTACTGCGACGGCAGCAACTGGATACACGTTCAGTGGTTGGAGTAACGGTGTGAAGACAGCAAAATTGACTGTTACGAATGTCACGGCAAATGCAACGTATGCTGCATCGTTCGGAATCAATACTTATGTCATCACGTATGCAAAAGAGACGGGAATTGCTTCAGTGACTCCTACCAGCGAAACCGTTGAACACGGTGCAAACGCTGTTGGCTCTACTGCTGCCCTGACGACAGGTTACAATTTCGACGGATGGTACAACGGTGCGACTCGTGTTAGTACGGCTCTGAAGTATGGTCCGACGAACGTAACAAGTAACATGACGCTCACTGCGAAAGCCACTATTAAGACGTTTGCTATTACAGGAACGGCTCAATACCGTGATACGGACTCTACTGGTTCGTTTACGACAGGAAATAACGGTGGCTCGGTAACAGGCTCGGGAACTTATAATTATGGCTCTAAAGCGACCTTAACGGCTGCTGCAGCGGCAGGTTATACCTTCCAGGGATGGTACGACGCAGGTGGCACTCAAGTAAGTACGGCTGCAAGTTATGTCATTGACAGCGTGACGGCTGCTGTTACGGTTTATGCTCGCTTCCAAAAGAATTGGTTCACAGTAACTTATACTCGAGGAACAGGTGTAAATGCTTTGACGAAGACCACAGAACGTGTTGCGTATAACGGAACAGTAACTTCAGAAACTGCGGTTGCTTCTACGGGATACAATACTCCGACTTGGACTAAGACCTCCGGAACAGGAACATTGACGGTAACGGCTGGAAAGGCTACTCTATCAGGGGTTCAGTCCAATTGTACATTGACAGCGTCTGCGAAGATTAATAAGTACACAGTCTCCTATACGAAGAATGCGAATATCGCTTCTATCAATAAGACGAGTGAAACGGTTAATTATGGTGGAACTGCAACCTGTACAGCGACTCTTCCGGCAAATACGGCTCAGTACACTTATTCATTCGGTGGCTGGTATGAAGGAAGTACACAGATAGGAACGGCTCTGGCGTTGAGTGTTGCGAATATCACGGCAGCGAGAACCTTTGAGGCTCGTGGCGTTGCGACAGTGAATAAGTACACGTTGACAGTCGTGAACGGTTCTGGTTCTGGAACTTACGATTACGGTACGAAAGTAACTATCACTGCTTCGACTATTGAAGGAAAGACATTCTCGAAATGGTCTGACGGTGTAACTACTGCCTCTCGTGAAGTGACTGTAACAGCGAATGCGACCTATACGGCTGAATATACGACGAACACTTATACCGTGACTTATGTCAAGGGAACAGGTATCGCGACAATCAGCAAGACTTCTGAAACAGTAAGTTGGGGAGCAAATGCAACAGGATGTACTGCGACAGTAACGACGGGATATACATTTGACGGTTGGTATAATGGGGCAACCCGTGTATCTACTTCATTGACGTATGCTCCGACCGCTGTTAAGTCAAATCTGTCTCTTACAGCCAAAGCAAACATCAACTCTTATACTGTTAGTCCTTCGGCTTACTACCGAACCACAGATGGCACAGGAAACTATACAGCCGGAACGACTGGTGGTACTGTTTCAGGTGGTGGAAGTGTAAATCACGGTGGAAGTATCACGGTAACGGCTTCGGCTGCTGCGGGATACAAGTTCGACGGATGGTATTCGGCTGGTGCGAGCGGTGGTACGTTGTTGAGCAGTTCCGCTTCCTATGCAATTTCGGGAGTAACGGCTTCGATGACTGTATATGCAAGGTTCACGAGAATCTATTATACTATCACATATTCGGCTGGTGATTACGTGGCAAGTCTGAGTAGAACGACAGAACGTGTGGCTCACGGAGCAAATGCGGCTGGTTCAACGATGACTGTAAACGGAACGACGGCTCAATACTCTTATGGTGTTAATGGATGGTATAGCGGTTCAACGAGGGTAACTTCTTCTGCGACTTATGCTCCTACGGGTGTAACTGCTAATGCAACGTACACAGCGAAAGGAACGAGAAGCCTGAGAAGTTATACGGTAACTTACAATAAGGGAAGTTATATTTCCTCAGTGAGTCGTGCGAGTGAATCTGTAAGTTATGGTTCGAATGCTGCTGGTTCTACTGCAACGGTAATGGCGAGCAATGCTCAATATACATACGGATTCGACGGTTGGTACAATGGTTCTACCAGAGTTTCAACATCGGTAACGTATGTTCCGACAAACATTACAGGTGCAGTGACTCTTGAGGCTCGTGGTACGAGAACTACCAAGTCATATACAATTTCAGTCAGTCTTGACAGTTCTGCTGCGGGACGTGGTTCTGTATCTGGCGGTGGCTCTTATGCTTATGGTGCTTCAGCAACGGTGAAATGTACTAAGACCAACAGTCAAGATGTATTTGACGGATGGTACGAGGTCAGTACCCGTGTCAGCACGAGTCTGTCGTACACGTTCACAGTAACAGGTGCGAGAACATTGGTAGCGAAGATTCTGTATCTTGACGTCACTCCTACCAGTTTGTCCTATGGGGCGACAGGTGGTTCTCAGACATTCAAGATTACGACCAACACTACTTGGAGGATTTCTTAATGAGTTTGGGCAGGAGTTTCGGCTCCTGCCCTTTCTCAAAAAGATTTGTGATTATTGATGTTTTGGAAAAATTTTATACCTTTATTCCGAAATAAATTCGTAAACTCTTTAATAATGATAATATGGCAACGAGTGTCTATTTTAATGGAAAATTGAGAACTCTTCCTGGTGTGTATTCTACAATCACGTCGGGCGAGAGTAGTGCTTCCCGAAATTTGGACTATGGAACCGTGCTCTTGATTGACACAGGTGTTTATGGTGCTGGCTTCGGTGGTGGTTCTGGTGTGAACGGAACTGATAAGCAAGGCAAGGACGCTGTCTACGAGTTCGAAACATTATCGGATTTCCGGGATTTCGTGAAAGGCGGAATGTTCTGGAAATGTGCAGAGGCTCTGTTTACCCCCGACCCGTATAATGCGGATGCGGTTGGTATCAGTAAGTTACTGTATGCCCGTGCATGTACGACAACTCCGGCAACGATGACTTTCGCTCCTACGGGTGGTGGGTCAAAAGGTGGTACGCTGGTAGTGAAAACTATCGACGAGGGATTGAACGCTAATGGTGACCTCGAGGGTGATATCCTGAAAACGGGTTATGCCTTCACAGTGGAAGCCGGAACGGAAGACCCGAATGCTTTTGTAATCAAGTTCTGGCGAGGAACCTTTACAGGACTTTATAAAGACCCCATCACGGGTGTTGAATTGTCCTACGATGAACTGACAGTTGAACAGGCTGAACCGTATCTTCTGTGCCAGACTCCTGAATGTACCAATATGGCTGAAGTCATTTCTTGGTGCCAGACTGATGAGAATTTCGGTGCTCGCTTCATTCTTGATGATTCAAGCAAGATTACAGGTGACGGAACGGTTGATGCTTCCGACATTACGGATAACGCAGGATATCAGGTTGCGACAGGTGGTACGGAACAGTACAAACCGACTGACCTCGATGACCTGTTGGCTCAAATCACCGATGTTGAATATAACATCGTATTCACTGACCAAATCGGTGCTTCGGGTGCTGGTGCTACGAATAACAAGGTTATCGCACACCGCAACACTCAGGCGAAGTTCGATAAATTCGTGTACGTTGGGGCATACGACTCGAAAGTGAAGTTCAACGACTCACTGGGTATGGCGAAACAGTTCAACAATGCATACGTGGTTTGCGTTCATGGTGGTATCGGTACTGCGAGCGACTTCGTTGCTTCAAAGGTACGTTGGTGGGGTGTATTCTACAATCTGTGTCAGGTCATTGGACGTGTCAGCGGAAAGCCTCCTTATATCCCCGTTACCAACAAGACAATCGGTGGTGACAAACTTCAACACATTCCTGATGAGAAGGAAATGGAAAAGGCTGTCAAGGCTGGTTTGGTTGTGGTTTATCCGAACCCGTATCTCGGTCGTTTCGTGGTCTTACAGGGTGTTACAACTTTGCAAGATAACAAAACATTGTTTAACAAGAAAGGTCTTTCATTCAGCATCCAGTTCATGCGTGTTATCGCACAGTTGAACAAAGAGTGTGTGGTGAATGCGGAAATCGACCTGTTAGGCGATGAAAACGGTGTGAACTTGAATACCTTGTCAAAAGGTGCTCTTGAGACTTGGACAATCAATTTCTTGCAATCACGTGTGGCAACCGCTAATCAGGACAACTTGATACAGCGTTTCCAGAATGTAGTTGCAACCCGAATTGAGGACTACTACGATGTCACCTATGAGGTGGTGGTGAACAGCGAAATCACTAAGATTTTCTTCACTGGATTCTTACTTAAAAATTAAAAGATATGGCAAGAGGAAGAGTTTTTACAGCACCGAAAGCGTTTATCAAAATAGATAACGAGGTTGCAGGATACGTCCGCAACCTGACTTTCTCCGAGAACGTACAGCGTGCAAATGTACAGGGACTCGGCAGCCTGACTTATCAGGAGGCTCCCCCTGTGGTTTACACTTGTCAATGGAGTGTTTCCCAATACTTCATCTCGTTCAATACTCCGATTATGAAGAAGATGCTGAAGAAGTTCGGAAGCATAGCGGAGATTAAGAACAGTTTGGTTCTGGGTGACATTGCGTTCGACATCACGGTGTATGCTAAGACGGTATCAAGCGAAGACGCTGCGACGAAACTTGTTACCGAAGTTGATAACACGGGTGAAACCATTGCTCGTCTCCAAGGCTGTCTGCTGAACACACAATCGTTCAGCGTTCAAGAGGCTGGTCTTGCGGGAACCGACATCAGTGGTATTTATCTTGAACCAATCAGCATGGCAGGGTAATCCTGCCTTGCTTTAAATAAGAAACGATTATGATAAAAGATGAAGTAACAATTGAAATCAAGGGTCACAGTTACCTTGTGAAGTTCCCCACAGTGGGACAGTTCTATCAGATTGAGGCGATGAAGCAAAGCCTGTCAAGAGGCTTCTATAACTCGATGGTCATGAGTCCTTCTGTTCAGGCTCAACACGCTTTGGACATGATTGACATTGAAGCAGCCATTGTGGTTCTTTGTCCTAAACTGATAGAGGACTTGAAAGTGAAGAACTTTTCAGAACTTGACGTCAGGGATTATAAACTTATCCGCGATGAATACTTCAAGACTGTTGCTCCGTTCTTCAAAGAAATTACTGAACTGCTTAAAGGCGAAGAAAGTGATGACGTAAAGAAAGAGGAGTAACATGAGACGTTCTGAACTGATACAGGGTGTGGTCAGTTGGAATAATAGATTCCCGTTGGACAGGTGGTGGCGAATAAAGCATAATGTTTCATTTATGTCCCCTGAACATCGGGAATCTTCTTTTATATATCAACTCCTTGAGTTCGAGGAAGACAAGTTGTATCTAAAAGAGTTTCAGGCTGAACACGAGAAGAATAAAGATAAGTACATTCCCGGAATAGGGGATATCTTTAAGGCTTCGACTACGATTGAGGACTTCTCTACTGAGGCTGAAAGAGAAATTGAAGAAATGCTTAAATTAGAACAAAATGGCGGAAGACAAGAGAATACGGGTATCGGCTGATGCGTCACCGCTTCAGGAACTCAGACAGAACGCCCAAGCCTTGTGGAACGACTTCAACAAAATGGAAAGCGAGTTCAAAAACATCGCTGAACAAACGGTTGGAGTCATCCAAAAGCAAATCGACCTGTTAAAGGAGCGAAACGCTCTCGCAGGGGGAATGCAAGGTGGGCTTCCTAATGATACCCCGACTGAAAGAAGACCGACGCTTATAGACCCTTATACTGGGCGACCTTTAAGTGGTGGAGGTGGTACGGTTACTCCGGGAACCTCTGGTCGTGCTTTGAATACTCAATTGACCGAACGCCAGCAAACGACTCTCGATAAAATACTGTCAGAAGTTGTACGGATAGCAGACTTGATGGAAAAGACCCAGAGGGATGACACTAATGGAGTCTTGCCAACAGGCAGCGGTGGGGAACCCCCACAGCCTCCTGCACCCGAAACTCCTGATGTGCCTACTCCTGGGCAGGGGAGCGGTTCTGGAATGTTTGGTAAAGGGTTCAAGATGCCTACGAGTATGAGTGGATTGATGGGAATGCTTCCTTTCGGTGCGCTCATCATGGGTATTGGTACGATATTGGGTCAGCAAGCGAAATATGAGTCTGCTCAGTACGGTGCTGAAAATGAATTCCAGCGTCGGAATAACAGGGGGAATCATTGGTTGCTGAATATGCTGACATTCGGTATATCCGGAGCCGAAGCCGAAAAGAAGGAAGTTGGTCGTAATGCGGCAACCCAGAACGATAGAGCGTTGGGTGATTATTCCGCTCTACATCGTATGTCCTATCGACAAGCGTTGGGAAGTCAATTCCTTGATTCATTCGGGGATAATGTTGATTATGTTACGGGTGGAAACACAACGTACCATGACTATAAGATGGCGACAGACCCATCGTACAGGCAGAAACAGGCTGAGCCGAAAGACCCAACGAAACTTGATTTATCAATGCTTGCCTTTCCAAGAACCCAACAAGATGCGGAGGCTTGGAAAGATTGGGAATACGGTCAAAAGAGGCAACAACTGTATAAAGCGGATAAGGCTGGGTTGGTGACGGACAGGGATGAACTTCCTACATGGGCTTCCCGGACACTGGGGTTGAATATGACAGATTATCTGTCACAGGTTACAACTTTACAGAAGGCAGGAGTCTATGAACGGAACACTTCGCTTCATGATGTGAACCAACTGTTAATGGCTGGTAAGATTAGAGGCTTATCGGAAGATGACGCTGCTTCGGTGTTGGCGACAACCCGTTTCGACCGTTCAGGTCGTACAGGAGCCAACGTCGTACAGGCTTTCGACACTAACTTACAGGGTCTTGGAAAGAGTGACCAGTACATTGCGTCGACACTTGGTGAGTACCTACAATCGTTTAACCGTATGGCAGAAAATGTTCTCAACAGGACAGGTGGAATCAATACGGCTGGAATAGTACGTTCGATGACAAGCATACAGAACGCTACTGGGATGGAGGGTCGCCAATTAGAGCGTGTACAGAACTCTTTGATGGGAAACAATATAAGTCAAGATGACGTCAGTCAAGCGTTGCTTTTGAGAACCGCAAGAGAGGTTGCTGGTCCCGATGCTCAATTATCGGATTTACAAGCGATGATTGAACAGATGCCGGAGAAACCTGAACTTCAGCAACAGTTCTTCGAAAGAATACAGAAGATGACGGGTGGTGGTGAAATGGGTCGACAGGTGATGAAGTCAATCTTCCCTAACTTGTCAATGACCGACATCATTGATTTAGAGAAGGCAACCGGAAACGATGCTCAGAAAATATTTCGACGTGGTCGTTCAACGGGTGCTGAGTATTCTGAAGCGGAGGCTCGAAGCATGGTTGGGGATATCGCTGCTTCTACTGCCGCCACGCAGAACAGAAAAATCAAGGACGGATATGAAGAAATCCTTGGTGGCAAAGGTTCTATCGCTGCGGTTGTTAAGGCTATTAAAGACGAGGGTCCGATACCTGTTACAATCGTGGCTCCCGCTCCCGGAAGCGCAGGTTCTGGTTCAGGGCAACAGGGTGGCTTCCCTGCCTTACAACTTACCGATGAACAGTTACAGAAACTTCGGGAATCTGTTGCTGCCGGAACGAAGGATGGAGCAACCAAAGCGTTGAATAATTTAACAATCAGTCAAGAGTAAGAGTTATGGCAGAAGAGGAAAAGAAAATACCACCGTATTCGACCGATTGGTTTAAGGGAATTGGAGATAGTCGCGAGGCAGCGACTATCCAAGATTTCCTTGACGACCTGAAGAAACAGGGGTATCAAGAAGACTTGACTGTCGACGACTTCTTAAAGTTTTCAGACGGTCATTGGACAAATGCGGAGATAATAATCAACAATTATTCTCCGCTCATGAAAGAGAAGTATAAAAGCGAAATAGAGCAGAATAAGCCACCGTTGATTCCTATCGGTACTTGGTACGCTATACCGAACAAACAGATAACAGCCGAACTGCAAGAGATACTTGCGTCCGACCTGTTTATGCGCCAGTATAGCAGTTTTTCGGCTTTCTGGTCAGATAAACAGAAAGAACTCTTGTCCGACCCCGAATATGTTCCGTGGGACTCGCCTACGAACAATGGAGAATCAAGTAGTTCGAAGCCTATCAACGACTCGTATGCGGCACGGAAGCGTGCGGCAGCGTTGGGTTCAGGTGATGAGAATAAGGAGTATCACGTTCAGATGAAGGCATTGAATATCAAAGTGTGGGTATATTCTCACGCTTTTGGTAAGATATACGACATCAGTTCATGGATAAGAACCTGTTCGACTCAAAAGGACTTCCAAATGGGGACATTCTCTTTCGAGTTGGTTCCTACTGATACGCTGACAATACAGACATTCGGGGATGATTTCGCTAACCATTTCAACATCACTGATAAGCGAGGGAGTATCAATCGTGATTGGTTCTCGAAGTTTATACAGCACAATGATATGGTCTTCATACGGTTCGAGAAACTGAAGAAAGAGAAGTACGAAGACCAAGGGAAGCGACAGTCGAGCACACACGTCGTTGAACCGTCTGAATTGAATAACAAGTTGATATGGGATATGATGGGGTTGGTTGATACTGTTTCAACGAATGTAGATGCCAGCAGTACTGACTATTCTGTGAATGTAAATGGGCGAGACCTGTCAAAGTTGTTAGTTGAGGATGGTTCCTACTTTATTCCGTTGAAATTTGTAGAGGGAAGTCCTGACCGTTGGTTCTATGGTGGAGACCCGTCTTCATCGTGGTTCAAGCGTAATATGGTGACAGGTTCTTACGACTATTATTTTGCGTACGAATTCCAGCAAATTGATACCGTATCATCGTTCATTATTGACCAGTTGTCTAACATAGGTATCGTTCCCGACAGTATCTTTGCTCATTGTGCCCAGCGTCCGGAAGCACGAGGGGTATGGAAGATGATAAAGTTATGGGTAGATTCACAACTGTCAGACAGACGTATCGTTGACCGTTCACTGACGAACCCCGAAGGAACCCTGATGGACTTCTTCAATAAGATTTGCCAGCAACCTTTCGTTGAATTTTGGGGAGATACGTGGGGGAATGAATACGACCTTATGGCTC